>Ga0214473_10000316_pt1 | contig 67813 bp, 61 predicted proteins | sample RVTome_7_FD_203509 | JGI IMG/M metagenome (GOLD analysis project Ga0214473, IMG submission 203509) | Soil microbial communities from uranium-contaminated site in the Upper Colorado River Basin, Wyoming, United States - RVT98D197 | ecosystem: Environmental > Terrestrial > Soil > Contaminated >...
TTGCTATACGCTTCCTTCAAACCCTGCCTCACGGCAACGCTCTTGCGCTTCGCTAACACTTCACCTCCATCAGGTTGTGTAGAGGACTTTCACCTCCAGGTTGCCGAACATGCTCGGCGCACATAAAAAAAGCCGTAAGCGTCATGCTTAAGGCCCATTGGTTCATAATGTTGGTGTTTTTACAGTAAGAGATTTCTGTTAGTCTCAGGCCCCCGGAGGCGGCGGCCGAATGTGAATTGGGGAATGAATCTGTCTTGGTATATCTTCCCACCTTATCGGCTGATGCTTCAGTCCGCTTGGTCTGCCGGCTGTCGCCCAGTTGCCCGACAAGGCAAAGATAAACCACATCGCTGCGATCGCATGTTCACATATTATCATAATTCAGTCCCCCAAATATCATTTACGAGTATCGGCATAAGCTCAATTTTTTCCTTAATCGAATCGTTGTCTTATTGGCTTGTTTAAGAGCCCGAAAAAGGACGGCCTGCACCTCACAAGAAGGTCATTATCACCCTTGCCAACACGGGGCATGGACAGAAACGGCCTCTGTCCTTTCTCGGCACCATTTGGACCGGAGTTTTCAATAATGATAGAGCGTTTTTTCCAAGACGTGCCCACACGGACCAGGCTCGCAAATTAGGCTCGCAAATTCTCCTTGACTGCACTCTTTTGCCGATTTGCCGGATAAGGACAACGCGGACCCGCCGTGGCGCGGGCCGGGGAGGGTTGTTGCAGATTAGATGCGAGGCAAACGCCGGGTCTGCGTAAAATCGCTACTTCGTTCGCTCCAGCATTGCCTTGGCGAACTGGCGCAGCGTTTCGGCTTTATTTCCGAACGGCTCCAGTTCAGCGATGGCCCCGGCAGTTAGCTTCTTTTGGAGCGCTTTGGCCTTTTCCAGGCCCACGACCGCCGGATATGTGCATTTGGCGGCCTTGACGTCTTTGCCGGCGGTCTTACCCAACTGCTCGCTCGAAGCCGTGACATCGAGAATGTCATCGGCAATTTGGAACGCCAGGCCGACGTGCAAACCATATTCGCACAGACCCTCGAACTGTTTTTGCGTCGCGCCGCCGCAAATGGCGCCCATAGCCGCGGCGCATCGGAACATCTTGGCGGTCTTGTTGATGTGGATATATTCGACCATCTCTTTGGTGCCGGTGCTCTGCTGAGCTTTGAGGTCCGCCATTTGTCCGGCGATCATCCCGCAGACCCCGGCGTCCTGAGCCAACTGCGCAATGAGTCGGACGGCGACGTCAGGTCCGTCGATCTCTTTGGCCAGAACCTCAAAGGCCAGGGTCAGGAGAGCATCGCCCGCCAGAATCGCCGTTCCCTCGTCGAACGCCTTATGGCACGTCGGCTGTCCGCGCCGGAAGTCGTCATCGTCCATCGCCGGCAGATCATCGTGAATAAGCGAATACGTATGGACCATCTCGACGGCCGCCGAGGCAATCTCGGCATTGTGATTGACTTGGCCGCCGATCAGCTCACAGCACCAGAGAACAAGAGCCGATCGCACTCGTTTGCCCGGCGCATCAAGCGTGTATTGGAGCGGCCCTTTCAATTCAACGGGCATCTGCGGCAGCTCCAGAATCCGCCGCAGCGTGTAATTCACGGACTGCGCTGTTCTGCGTAATCGCGTACTGAAATCCACGGTTGAAGTGCGACTTGTCATGCTCGGCTGCACCCTAACTGCTCACCATTGACAACCACACATGGATTGTCGATCATTGAAAATGGTAAATCACAAATGGCAAATAGCAAACAAAAAAAGATTCTGATTCTCGGCGTGACCGCATCCGGCAAGGGGCGCGTGGCGTCCGATTTGGCTCAAGACATGGGCGCCGAGATCATCAGCATCGACTCGATGAAGGTTTATCGCCGGATGGATATCGGCACAGCCAAGCCGCCCAGGGAGGCCCGCGAACGCGTCAACTACCACGTGATCGACGTGGTTGAGCCGAGCGAGTCTTTCAACGTTGCGGCGTTTCTCGATGCCGCCTCGGCGGCCATCCGGCAGATAGAAGATCGCAAAAAAACCATCATCGCCGTCGGCGGAACCGCCTTGTACGTTAAGTCGCTGCTGTACGGCCTTTTTGAAGAAGCCGGCACCGATGAACAAATGCGAGCCCGGCTGCAGGCGCGGGCCGAGGCTGAAGGGCCGGCGGAACTTCATCGCGAGCTGACGCAAATCGACCCCGCCGCCGCGGACCGGATCAATCCCAACGATACAAGACGTATCGTCCGGGCACTCGAGGTGTACAAGACAACGGGCAGACCCATCTCAAGCCTCCAGAAGCAATGGCAGACGCCGCAGAAACAAGACGACTGGACGATCATCGGCCTGCGGAGGGAGAAAGCCGATGCGGCCGGTCGAATAAACAAACGGGTCAAGAGAATGATGGCCGCCGGCCTTGTCGATGAGGTCAAGGCCCTTCTGGAGGAGGAAGAACCGCTCAGTCAACAAGCCCGCTGCGCCATCGGCTACGCTGAGATTATCGAATACCTGAACCGACGGATGGACCTGGACGAGGCGACCGAGCTGATCAAGAAAAACACCCGTCGATTGGCCAAGGGCCAGAGAACGTGGTTCAAAACCTTCCGAGATGTGTACTGGATTGACGTTGAACCCGACGAACCGAGCGAAAACACCTTCGAGCGAGCACGCAAATTGCTGGCCGACGTTCTGGCTTAGACGACCTGCAATTGTTCCTGGGCGTGCAGGACGGCGGCGGCATCGCCGAGAACAAGCTGCTTGATCAAACTCGACGGAACCCGCGTGATTCCCATATTGAAGACTTTTTCTTCGACCATGGCCGCAATCATCCGTGCGGTTTGCCGGCACAGGCCGTGCTCGGCCACGAGGTCCTCGACGATTCTGGACTTGTCCCACCGGGACCGGCAGGCAGGCCCTTCGGCCCCGACAAGAAACTCGGCATCGGCCAGCTCGCGAATATCCACCAAGACGACTTCGACGCGAGAACGCTTGAGCTTTCGTTCGAAATGGTGCTCGCTGAGCGCCACCGCGGCCTTCTCATAACCTGTCGTTGCCAGAACCACCTTGATCATGGAAAGCACTTCGCTGCTGGTGACATTGCGACCATTCTGCTGGTGATAAAGAAAATATGTCACGACCTCGGCAAATTGTTCCGCCACGTCAACATCCGCCCGCCCAATCTCGCCGAGCGCGTTATTGATGGTCGCCATGACTTTTGTGTGCAGATACTCTTCGATCGTACCATCGGCCTTGATGATTCTAAGCTGTGTTTGCACCGGCTTCCTTTGCCTCCCTGCTAAGCATCGTTCCTCCTTGTCGCGCCGGAGCGCCGCTACTGCTCGAAGAGCATCGGCTCGGACCCCGGCTCGACTTCAGTGATCGCTTCGCTGATTTCCTTAATCAGCTCACCGGCGTCCCTGAAGTCGCGATAAACACTGGCAAAACGAATGTACGCCACCTTGTCCACCTTGCGTAGCTGTTTCATCACACTTTCGCCGATAAACGATGATGATACTTCCTTGTCGAAATTCCGGAAAATCATCTCCTCAGCCTTGTCAGCGATTCGCTGAATCTGCTCGGCCGAAACGGGTCTCTTGTAACAGGCCTTCTGCAGCCCGCTGATAATTTTGCTCCTGTCATACGGAACGCGAGAATCATCCTTTTTCACGACGTAGAGCTTGAAACCCTCACCGATTCTCTCGTACGTAGTGAAACGCCTCTTACACGCCAGACACTGCCGCCGGCGTCTGATGACCCTGCCGGCGTCGCTTGAACGCGAATCAACGACCTTGTCGCGATCTTCCTTGCAAAAGGGACATCTCATCTGGTATCCCGCATCTCGTATTGCACATTGCCTCCGAGATACACCTCCGAGCCGACACTTCGTAATGGGGTCACCATTTTGCCTTAACCGGCCAAGTCCTACCCTTCACGAGACGGTTGCCTCACCGCAGGCAGGCTCGTCCAAGCTCATCAAGCCAGTACCACATATAGAGCACCGTATGAATTGTAACGGCCATATATGGTATGTCAAAAAGAATTTGAACTTAGTTGTCAGATTTTGAGGTGTTGTTTCTAAATTCCGGCGTGTCCAGGGTTAACATGCGAGACGACAGGAAGCCCGCCGTCCTGCGGCGCCATCTGTTTTCATAAAAAAAGCCTCTGCGTGGAGAACGCAGAGGCCAACTCGGAAAGAAACTTATACAACCCCCCCTCAGGTCTGGTACTAAGCCCTCACCTCATGCGAGAGCATCGTTTCTACTACCTACCACCTACATAAGCTCCTTTCTGCGTGTTACACTTAAAATGTAACATAGAAACCATCGAGAGCCAAATCGAGACGCGTGTTTTTTCGCTCTTTTTTTCCCGGCCCGATAAACTCGGGAACCATTGCCGATTTTCGATTGACGATTGACGATTTACAAATCGAAAATCGCAAATCGAAGATCGAAAATGCCATGGCCAAGGGCGTGTCAGGTTTCTTCGATTGTGGCCTTGCTCCTTAGCTCATCGATGAACTTGTCGATGGCGTCCGAACGCATCTGCTCTCTGACGGCCTCGGTGACCCGATCCTTCACTTCCTCAAGGCCGGGCACGACGGCCGGCTCCCGCCCGTATGCCTTGGCAATATGAAAACCGAAACGGCTGCGAAACACGTCGCTGATCGCGCCGTCCCCCAAATTGAAAACGACGTCCTCAAACTCCTCAACCATCTGCCCCCTGGCCACAAAGCCCAGGTCGCCGCCGCTGTCGGCGCAATCGGTATATTTTTCAACCACCGTCTCGAAGGGTACACCGTTTTTGAGTTCATCGTGCGCCTGGCTGATTTGCCGGTACGCCGTTTCTTCGTCCGTCTGCCAGTTCACATACTTGACGATATGCGCCACCCTGACCCGCTCGCCCGTTTTGTACCGCTCCTTGTTTTGCTCGTAGTATTCGCTGATAGCCGCCTGTGAGGGCTTCGGCAGAGTGTTGCAGACCTGGTTGAGCCTTTGCTCGACCCTCATCTGCATCTCGATGTCCTTTTTTATTTTCTCATCATCCGAAGCGTTGAAATCTTTGTAAAGCTGCTGCGGGTCGGCGTACTGCTCTTTGAGTTTCGCCAGGGCAGCTTCCACTTGGTCGGGCCGTACTTTATCGCCGTTTTGCCTGGCTTCCTGATTGATCAGGACCTTCTCGATCACATTTTCCCTGGACCAGTCGAGCAATTGAGCTTCCTGCTCCTTGGGGTCCTGGTCGGCGAACACACGCTGGTACTGCGGCCGCAGACGTTCGACCTCCTGCTGTATCGCCGAATCTTCGATTCTTTCACCATTTACAACAAACGCCATCTTTCACACCTCGTATTTATCCTTTTGCCTTTGCGTACCAGTCCGGGTCCCGTGCCAGTTTCTCCCTTGCCTCAGTCGTCATCATCTCGAAGGCGGCGTGGGAGCTGTCCCACGACCGGGCCGTAAACGGGCTGCGCCGCATCTTCTCTATCTCGGGCTCGACTTCATCGAAGTAGCTGCCGTAGATATGCAACGAGTCACTGATATCCACGTACCGGCCTACCCGCACCGGCTCGTCTCGTTTTTGGGCGATTCCTTCGGCGATAATCCTCTGAAGGTCGGTCAAGGCATAGACGTTCATAAACCACGCCTTGTAGAGGTCCCGGCTTCGCCAGTGCGTATTCATATTGAGCGCCAGCTCGCCCGCTTCGTTGGCCAGCAGGCGGCACCAGATCCTCTGAAGGCAGGGCGGGTCATCCGTCGCCGGGTCGGCGGTAGGCATCCAGGTAATGGCCTGTGCTCTCCGGCTGTGACCAGCCTGGGAGAGACAATCGATGATATACTGAATCTGGTTGACCTTCCCGAAGGGCTTCGGCGAATTGGCATTGCGGATATCTTCCACCGGGCAGTAGGAAAACAGCCGCTCGTGATAGGTATAGGTCCACTTGCCCGCCGCCGGGTCGATCCAGTGGTCGTGAATCCCGTTGACCACCTCCTGGCGATACGACTCAAGCTCCTCGGGCCCGCCCGGAAAGTTTTTGTGAATCCGGGGCTCGCGGAACGGGTCGCTGACGGCGATCATAACAGTAGCATCCTTGCTGGGCGGATCCTGCGGCTTATCGTACTGCGTCCTGACCTCGAAACCCTTGTCCCAGACGGCCAGAACAGCCTTCTCCCAGGCTTCAGGCAAACAATCAGCCGTTATCGAAATCACAGGGATATTTGCGGTATCAATCGTTGTAGGCATTCAACGAGACTCCTCGACTGTGAAAGGTTTGGTTCCAGGTCTGGGCTGAGCGTACCGGCTCACGTCCAATTCTTCTTCGGTGATGTTGTAGTTTCGTCGATATCGTTCGGGCATATCCGTCAACATTTGCTTGGCTCTGAACGCATACCAGCTATCAGGCCATCTTTGAATAATCTGCCGGCAACTATCCACCATGAGCTTGAATCCGGTCATCGGCAGCCGACCGATGCTGCGGCCCGGGACAGCCACATTCAGCAGCCGCTCAGCTTCTATCCCATCGATCTCCGAGAGCTCTTTGAAATACAGGGTCACCGGTCCGGCCGGTTTTGGCGGCTCAACGGCTGGTTGAGCCTGCTCAGGTGCAGCCTGAGGCTCCTCGACAGGGGGGCTTTGTTGTGGAACCGCTTGCTGCTGCGAAGAATCCAGAGCCTGCGGCTCGGCCAGAAACTTCTTCTTGTCCTGCTCGGCCTGGTCGTAAAAGGTCTTCTCGGGCGGCTGCGGCTCTTGCTGGCCCGCCGGCATAAACATGCTGACCACCACGATGCCGACGACAACGGCGACCGCAACACCCGCAATTTTTAGCCAGAACGTATTCACGAATAGCCCGCCCGGTTACCAATTGATTATCAATTCCGGAACATTTATAATTGATTTTAGCATTTGGACTGTGTTCTTCAATATCAAATAGGCAATAGTAACATTCAATTTCAAATGTTCACGGGGCTGATAGAGACAATTGGCGTGGTAAAGGCGGTTCGTCCCAGCGGGGGCGGGCTTCTGCTGACGGTCGATTTGGGCGGGATCGCCGGGGACGCCGGAACCGGCGACAGCATCGCCATAAACGGGGTCTGCCTGACCGTTGCCCGGCTGCAGGGCGGTCTGGCAAGCTTTGATCTCAGTGCTGAAACGTTGGCGAAATCGGCTTTGGGCAAATTGAAGCCCTCATCGCAAGTCAATCCGGAGCGAGCGATGAGGGCGAGCGACCGTTTCGGCGGGCATTTTGTCCAGGGCCACGTGGACGGCACCGCCACGATAGTCGCCATCGACAGGCGCAGCGAATTTGCCGATATAGCGTTTGCAGCCGGGGCCGAACTGCTCGAAGGGATGGTTCTCAAGGGCTCGGTCGCCGTGGATGGAATCTCCCTTACGATTGCGGAGATTAGCGGGACAGGTTTCAGCGTTTGCGTGATCCCTGAGACGCTCAAGAGAACCACTCTGGGCAAGGCAAAGACAGGCGACACCGTCAATATTGAAACTGATATCATCGTCAAAGCGGTGAAAAAACAGCTTGAGAATATTTTGCCAAAGAAAGAGCCTCTGACAGCCGAAAGACTTAGAGAGTTAGGTTTTTGAATGGGCCTGACTTTGATTTTGCAGAACTCAATATGACCAGAACGAACGGCAACAATTCGATTACGGAACAAATGGTCATCGGCGTAACGATGGGCGACGCCGGCGGCATTGGCCCGGAGGTCATCGTCAAGGCGCTGGCAGACCCCGCGATCCGCCGGGCGGCGAAGTTCGTCATCTTCGGGATGAACGAGCAGCTTTGCTACGCCGCCGATGCCGCGGAGATCGAGCCGTTCTGGGGCCGGCACCAGCACGAGAAGATCAGCCGGGATTATCCGTACAAAGTCGTCGTTGCCGATTACGATGAGTATTCCGTCCCCCCCTGGGTCAGAGGCCCGAGCAAAATGGCCGGCGAGGCATCGATTCGGTTTTGCCTCGACGCCATCGACGCCGCTCGAGCCGGCATTATCGACGGGGTTGTGACCGCGCCAATCAGCAAACAAAGCTGGAAGCTGGCCGACGCGGAATGGCCGGGGCACACGGAAATGTTCGCCGCCCGCTGCAAATCGGCTCGAAAGGTGATGATGTTTGTCGCCGGACCGCTGAAACTGGCGCTGGCGACCATTCACGAGGCGCTGTTCGAGGTCAGGCACAAGTTCACAATCGGCTGCGTCTTCGAGCCGATCGATTTGCTCAACGAAGCTCTCAAACAGTATTTCGACGTGGAGAATCCGAGGATCGGGGTGGCCGCGCTGAATCCGCACGCCGGCGAGGATGGCCAGTTCGGCGACGAAGAGCAGCGCATCATCTCACCCGCCATTCTGCTGGCGCAGGAGCAGGGAATAAACTGCCTGGGCCCGATCAGCGCCGACACGCTCTTCTTGCGGGCCATCCACGGCGAATTCGACGGCGTGGTTGCCATGTATCACGACCAGGGCATGATCCCGGTGAAAATGCTCGACTTCGAGCACGCGGTCAACATCACGATCGGCATACCCATTATCAGGACCTCCCCCGCTCACGGGACGGCTTTCGACATCGCCGGCAAGAATATCGCCAACCCGGCCGGCATGAAATCGGCCATCACAACCGCAATACGAATGGCCAAAACGAAGAAGAATTTAGAATTGAGAGTTTAGAATTGAGAATGAAAAGGTGCGGGCGAGAATGAGCAAAGATAACCAACAAAAAGCTAAAGGCAGAGATATCCAGGAAAGGGCGTTTTCATTTGCTTGTCGTATAGCAAAGCTCTATCAGTTCTTGGCAAAGCACAGAAGAAGCGGAGAAATCCTGGGCAGACAGGTTCTGCGTTCAGGGACATCGATCGGAGCGAATTTGGAGAAGGCAAAGGCAGCACAAAGCAAGCCCGATTTTATCTCGAAATGCAATATTGCTCTCAAAGAAGCCCGAGAAACGTATTACTGGCTTCGGATTCTGATAGAAACCGAAGTTGTTTCCACCGATAAGTTGAGAGAACTGACGAACGAATCAAACGAGCTGGTCGCAATCTTGACAACAATTGTGAAAAAATCCCGACTCAGTAGATGAATTGCCAGTTGCGAAGATGAAGATGAGAGATGTTTGAATTGTGCGTTCTAAGTTGACAATTCTCAATTCTACATTCTCAATTCTAAATTCCAGTGCAGACAAAGCGGCAAATTGAGCAGTTACTTGCATCGGCGGGCGTTTGTCCAAACAAACGGCTCGGCCAGCATTTCCTTATTGACCTGAACCTGATGCGCCTGCTTGTCGATTCGGCAAACATCACCGGGGACGACGTGGTGCTCGAAGTCGGCTGCGGGACCGGGTCCCTGACCGAAGCCCTGGCCGAGAAAGCGGGCAGGACAATCGCCGTCGAGTTTGACCGTACTCTCAGCGCCATTGCGCAAAGCCGGCTGGCACAAATCGAAAATGTCGAGCTGATCAACACCGACGTTCTCGAAAGCAAGCACACGCTCAGCGGGCCCATCTTGAACGCATTGGCTCGCGCACGTGAAGAATGCCCCGGCCGCTTTCTGCTGGTCGCCAACCTGCCTTACAACGTCGCTTCACCCGTGATGATAAACCTGCTCACGGGTCCGGCAATCGCAGACGGCATGTACGTTACCGTCCAGAAGGAGGTTGCTCAACGAATGACGGCCAGCCCGGGCTCCGGCGACTACGGCATATTGAGCATTTACCTGCACGCTACAGGGGATTCGCAAATAATAAGGACGCTGAAACCGGCCGTTTTCTGGCCGCCGCCGCAGGTGGATTCGGCCATGGTCGGTTTTGTCCGCAGCCGGCAGAAATATGACCGCATCGCCAACATGGCGCAGTTCACCGAGACAGTGCACCTGTTTATGGGCCATCGCCGCAAGACCCTCCTGGCCTGCACCAAACTGGCCCGCGAGAGGCTCACAGGAGGGCTCAATTGGCCTGCTATCTTCGAGAGGTGCGGCATCGAGCCGACAAAACGCCCCGAACAGCTCGCCGCCGAGGACTATGTCGCCATCGCAAACCAGGCCGCAAATTCCTGATTTTTGTGTTGAACGAAAACCCAATGCCGGCTATAATGAGTTGACCTGTGGTGTGAAAAACAGCTATTCAGCAGAACAAGAGGGTAGTGTGGCGCATCTGAACCATGTGTGAGCGCCTGCACGCTGAGACTGAGTCGAGGAGTATTGTTATGTGCAAACGCAGAGGATTTACCTTAATTGAGCTACTGGTGGTCATCGCCATCATCGCGCTGTTGCTGTCGATACTCATGCCGGCCCTCTCCAAGGTCAAGGACCAAGCCAGACAGATCGGCTGCGCCGCCAACCTCCGCCAGTGGAATTTTGTTTTCACCTACTACATTGGCGACAATGACGGCAAGTTTTACTCCGGCACCACCGACCTAGGGTACTGGTGGCTTCACCAACTGGAGCTGGATCAGCAGAATTGGAAGAACAACAAGACGTGGTTCTGCCCAACGGCAAAGACCCCCATCTGGGACGAGGCTGGCGTCCGAAAGCAATCGCTCCATATCTACGACGCGTGGGGTATCTACCCAGAGGGGAATCGGACCTACCACGGCACGACCTATACGGCGAATCCGAATAGGTTCGCTGGGAGCTACGGACTTAACGGCTTTACGCTGAGCATTCCGAAAACGGGCTCCTTCGAGGGGGGGCTTCCTTCCTCCGAAGGCTATCGGGACATGTACAATGTGCCCAATGCGAGCCAAGTGCCGGTCTTGTTGGACGCCCTTCGCTTCGACTTCTGGCCACAGGCAAGCCAGGCGCCCGCAATGAATGAGTATGAGTTCTGGGTCTCAGGCGCTCAGTACAATATGGCGCGCGTTTGCATCAACCGCCACCGCGGATTCACGAACAGTTCCTTTCTGGATTGGTCGGTTCGCAGGGTGGCGCTGAAGGAACTCTGGAAGCTGAAATGGCATCGAAGTTTCAACGTCAACGGTCCCTGGACGGAGGCGGGCGGGGTTGCCGCGAGCAACTGGCCGAAGTGGATGGATGAGCTCAAGGCTTATTGAGAAATTCCGGAGGGCAAGGTGATCGCTCGGGGCAACGGCGGGCTTTCAAGCGGTCAGAAAGGAATTATCTGCTGGCGTGGAGGCAATGACTGCCATGAGGTGGAAACGGAATACATCAGGCTTCACACTCATCGAGCTTCTGGTCGTGATCGCCATTATCGCAGTGCTGCTGGCGATATTAATGCCGGCCCTGAGCCGGGTCAAGGAACAGGGCAAACGAGCGACCTGCCTGTCTAATCTCAAACAGTTGACCTTGGCATGGATCATGTACGCCGACGAAAACGATGATAAGCTCGTCAACGGCGACACCGGTGAATACAGCATACACGCAAACGAGACTCCGTGGGTCCTCAAGGACTGGCAGTCCGGCATGACGGTCGGGCAAAAAACAGACGCGATCCTCAACGGAGCGCTGTGGCCGTACACCAAGAGCCTGAAGCTATACAAGTGCCCGACCGTCGGCAAAATCGTCCGCGGAGGCACCCTGGAAGATATCATGCGGACGTATTCGGTGTCTGATTCTATGAACTGCAAGAACTGGCCCGACATGAACGCCAAGATGGTCAAGAAAAGGCTGGATATCGAGAACCCGGCCTACCGCATCGTCTTTCTCGATGACGGTGGCACAATCACCTCCGCTTTGGGTGGCTGGACGGTGTACGTTACGGACGAGAGATGGTGGGACCCGCCACCCATAAGGCATGGAGATGGATCGACCTTCTCCTTCGCCGATGGGCACAGCGACTACCACAAGTGGAAAGACCCGCGCACGATTGAATTCGGCAAGCGGGTACCCCCGACGGCTCGCTCGGCGGACCAGCCCGGCAATGAGGACATTCACTGGGCGGCTGTCGCCATTTGGGGTCAGGAGGCCATGCACAAGTAACGGCACGCGCCATCATGTGTAAGCACAAGGGCTTCACGCTGATCGAGCTTCTGGTCGTCATTGCGATCATCGCACTGTTAATGGCCATATTGATGCCCGCCCTGCAGCGAGTGAGAAAACAGGCCAGAGGGGTGATGTGCCAGTCCAACCTCAAGCAGTGGGGCGCCATTTGGGCCATGTACACGGACGACAACAACGGCTTTTTCCCCACGCGCTTCTCCGCGGCCGGCCGTTGGATAGACGTACTGTTCGACTACTACTACCGCGATCCCAAGATACGCTGCTGCCCGGTGGCGACAAAGATCGCCTTCCCGCAGTATCCGCCGGGCGCAAGCGCGACCCTCGAGGTTGGCGGCGACAAGTTCACCTCGTGGGGCAGGCTGAGCCAGAGTTCCGGGAGGCCCGCGGGGACGTATGGCAGCTACGGCATCAACGGCTGGGTCTATGTTTGCGGTCCGGACGTTCTTTACGGCAAGAGCAAACAATACTTCTGGAATACGCCGAACGTTAAAGGAGCGTCACAGATACCGCTGTTCTTGGACTGCTGGTTCTGGTGCGGCTGGCCGGAGCATACGGATACGCCGCCGCGCTTCGATGGCCAACGCATGAGCGGAGATGAGGACTCGATGAATCGCTTCTGCATCGACAGGCACCAGCAGGCCATCAACGCCGTTTTTCTGGACTACTCGGTAGAGAAGGTATGGCTCAAGAGCCTCTGGCGTATCAAGTGGGCCAAGAACTTTTCGCTGACTGCACCTCTACCCAACTGGCAGACCGAGGCACCCTGGATGGCGTCCTTTAGAGGACCTTAGAACAGTCGCCGCGGCGGACCCGGGAGCGAAAGCCCCGAGAGATTGAAGGAATCCCATCGTGGGAAAGCGTAGCGGATTTACGTTAATAGAGCTTCTGGTCGTCATTGCGATCATCGCATTGTTGATGGCCATACTAATGCCTGCTTTGCAGCGAGTGAAAAAGCAAGCCAAAGCTGTGATCTGCCAATCCAATCTTAAGCAGTGGGGCATGATCTTCGCCATGTACACCGACGACAACAATGGCTTCTTTCCGAGACGGACTTCCTCGTCCGGGCGCTGGATAAACGTGCTCTACGACTACTATTACCGGGACGAGAAAATACGCTGCTGCCCGATGGCGACCAAGATCAAAGTTCCGGATTTTCCGCCGGGGGGCACCGGCACGTTCGGGGTCGGCGGCGATACATTCACGGCCTGGGGCAAGGTGGGCGTGACCGCTTCGCGGCCCGGTGGCGTGAACGAGCCTGCCGGTACGTATGGCAGCTACGGAATCAACCATTGGGTCTATGTAGCAGGCCAAGATCCTCTTTACGAGCAGAGAGCCAGGGACTATTGGGGAACACCCAACGTCAAGGGCAGCGCCAGCATACCCTTGTTCCTGGACTGTTGGTTCTGGTGCGGCGGGCCCGAGAATGACGACACGCCGCCAAGCTACGACGGCGAGCGCTTCGAGCCCCACACGAATGGCATGAATCGCTTCTGCATCAACAGGCACCAGCAGGCAATCAATGCCATCTTTCTGGACTACTCGGCCGACAGAGTCTGGCTCAAGAGCCTGTGGCGTGTCAAATGGGCCAGGAACTTTTCGCTGACTGCACCTCTACCCAACTGGCAGACCGAGGCACCCTGGATGGCGTCCTTTAGAGGACCTTAGAACAGTCGCCGCGGCGGACCCGGGAGCGAAAGCCCCGAGAGATTGAAGGAGCAGCGTCGTGAAAAAACAAAGCGCATTCACCTTGATAGAGCTTCTGGTGGTCATCGCAATCATTGCGATCCTGCTGGCGATCCTGATGCCCGCGCTGCAGCGCGTCAAGGAGCAAGCCAGGGACATGGGTTGCCGCTCGAACCTGCGTCAATACGGGATCGCTCAGGCCATGTACCTGGACGACAATGACGACCGCTACCCTTCGGCGTGGACCTCTCTTGTCAAGACCGAGCAGCCCGTGTCCGGATACGAGCGCTTCTGCCGGTGGCACGATCCGCGATACCCTGCCGACGGCCCATTCTGGCCCTATTTGAAAGCCGGTAAGGTCCATCTGTGCCCTTCGTTCGCGGTCATCGCCAAGTCCGAGGGCACACGGCATCCCAGCCACGTTGCCTCGAACCCGGTTGTCCCCTATTACAGCTACAGCATGAACGCTTATCTGGGTTCTCGCAGCGGAGTTGACGGAGGCGGCGTGCTCAAGCGTTCCGAGGTAACACGGCCTCACTCGGAGGTATTTTTCTTCGCGAGCGAGAACATGTGGCTAAGGCCCGGCTGCAGTTGGGTGCTGAATGACAATGCCCTGTGTCCCGACGGACGGGACTGGTTTAGCACGTATCACAGCACAATGAGCGGAGACCTCAACAGCGGCACCGCCAACCTCGTCTTTGTCGATGCGCACGTCGAAGAAGTCCGCTCGGCGCTGGGCAAGGACACCAGTTACAAGGGGGACATGGAGTTCAACGAATTCGAGAAGTATGGCTGGCCCAAGAAGCAGCCCTATAAGTAGGGCTAATCGACGCGGACCTCGAAGGTCTTGTATGTTGTATTTCCGGGCGCATCGCTGACTTTGACGGCCAGCACGTGATCGCCTTTAGCTATGTTTTCATCCGCGTCGAGTCTGATGATGAAACTCTCGTGCGTCGTATCGTAAACCAAGTCCTCGGGCACGGTGCTCGTCCAGTCGGTGTTGCTGTCGATGGTGTATTCCAGTTTCTCGATCGCGCTAAGCTCATCGGAGACTTCAATCTCGAAAGCCCTGACCCGCTTGTCGCCTTTCAGGGTCGATGTCGCCTTCATATCGCCAACGACCGGCCCGGTGTTATCGACGACGACCGGTTCGCTCACGCGGCTGCCCATCAATTTGGTTGACGCCGTATTGCTTTTTTCATCGCTCGCGGTAACCCTGATTTCGTATCGGCCGTCTTCAACGGTTTTTCCATCCCACTCGAAGCTGCTCGCTTCAAGCTCGTCTTTCAACTCAACCCAGCTTGTCCTGCCGAGCTTTCTGAAGTCTATCCTGTAGATTAGCTTGTCGCCGTTGTCGTCTTCGGCTGCGTAGCCGATTTTGAGGGTCCCCTGCTTGCCAGCCCCGGCAATCGGGCCCGCCGTGACGGACTCGACCTTCGGCGCCAGATTGGGGACCGTGCTGGCCACGGCAATCTCTCTGATTACAGGGCTTTCAACGCCGTCCTGGCTCTGCAGGATGAGCTTATACTGGCAGAATCTGCCCAGAGGGCAGGCCAGTTGCACCGGCTCGGTCACTTCCACCGGCTCGGACCAGCCGGAGAAAGTCGGGTCGTTGATATCCTTGACGTTTCCGCTTCGCGCCGAAACCATGACTTTGGACCTAAGTGGGATTTCCGCTTCGAGCTGAAGCTTGCCCCAATTGGCTGGCTGACCCGCGTCGATCAGATCGGAGAGGTACGTTCCCTCGGCGGCAAAGCCCGAGCCGAGTTTGATGAGCTTGGCCGGGTTGGCCGTTCCAAGATATACGTCCTGCCCGGAGACAGCGATGGCTGTAATCTGCGAGGCCTGCTCGTCCTCATAAACGACCGCCTCCTGCTCCGCTGCCTGATCGACGCTGTAAAGCTCGGCGTTGTTGCCGGTGCCGACGAGCAGCTTGCCCTTCTGCTCGGCCAGGCAGAAGAATACAGCGGCCTCGCCGAACACGTCCGTCACGAAACCGTCGTCGCTGATGTGGAAGATGTGACTGCCTTCCGTTGGTTGGGGGGGCTTCCGCGCCGGCGGGGGGGCTGGCGCCTGCGGTGCGGGCGTGGGCTTTTCCGTGTTGGGAATCTCGAGCTTGCGGCCGCCTTTGCCGCTGCTGGAGGTGTCCTCTCTCTCCGCTTCGGTCTCAGGCCGGCCGGGCGAAGGCCGAGTCATCGCCGACGCGGCAAACTGTGCTTGGGCCTGGACCATCCTGGCCGAGGTGGCCGCCACATACAGACCAGCATCCGAGCCGGAATCCGCCTTCCATAGAAGCGCCGTGACTTCGGGCTGCTCGCTATCGTACAAAACCGTTGTTTCTTTGGTGCGCGGGTTTATTTTATAGACGAGCCCCCGGCTGTCGCTGCCGGCGTAAATCCAGCCGTCCCGCCCCACGGCCAGCGAAAGGATGTTCTTGTCGCGGCTGTCATAGACAAGCTCGGATTTCCTGCCAAGGGAATCCAGTTTGTAAATCTTTCCCTCGGGCCCCGTCCCCAGGAAAATATTGCCCCCGTCGTCAAGTGCAATCGCAAAGATATAGTTGGCATCCGCCGGCTCAAAGAGAACATCCATCTTCGCGCCTTCAAAGCGGCACAACCTGCATTTCCTGCCGCTGATGCCGGCCAGCAACCGTCCCGCCACGTCCGTTGCCATCGCGAAAATATGCTCGTTTGAAAGGTGCTCCTCGGCTTTGACTGTTTCGACGTCGGCCTCTATCTCGTCCGCCGGGACTTCTTTGGGTTCACCTGCGTTTGTCTGCGGCGGGTAAATCTTTGTCACCTTGTTGAGGCTGTACTTGTAGATTCCCCCGTTGGGACTGGTGCCGAAATAGATGGTCCCTCCAGTGAGAACGATGCTGTTCACCGACCAGACGTCGGCAAAGTCCTTGAACTCCTTGATCACGGATTCAGCGGCCCGTCCCAACTGAAGAGTTCCCCGTGATCCAATGATGACTCGTTTAACCTCTCCCTTCGACAAATCGGAGCTGCTTCTGTGGCGGGTCACCTTACTGCTTACCGCCGGACAAACCGACCCCACAAACAAACAGAGCAACACAGCAAAGATGAACGTAGAGCCAAAGCCGGATTTATCTCTCATGGCAACTCCTGAAATATATGTGCCTGACTTCAATTTTCCAGAACTCATAAAATCGCAGCTACTTCTCAACCGTTATAGACAAAACGTCCTTGTCTATGACAATCCGCTCGATGTCCTGACTCTGCTCGATCCAGTGCGAATGCGGCAGGATCCTCAAGGCCCTCTTGGCATCCTGCAGGACCAGCGCCCTGGTAGCCGGCAGGTCGGGAAGCTCGGCGTTATCGAGATTCACCCCCCCGGGCGGCAAAGCCAGCAGAAAGTACAGCTTGTTTCTATCGATCCGCAGGGAGGTGTTCAGCGCCTCGATCAGACCCGGCAGACTTTGAGCGATGAATTTGTGCGGGACGGATTTGACCAGAAACTGCTCATAATCGCGCTGGCCGCAGACGGTCAGCTCGTATTTACCGGGCGCCAGATCTTCGGGAATGGTCAGGCGGCACCGGTATTTTTTCTTTCCCGCCAGGACAGATTCGACGACGACCCCGACCTCGACGGTTTTGCCGGCCTTGAGCCGTGAATCGGACAAATCGACCGACCATATATGTGAGATGATGCTCTGCGGCGTAATGCGAATATCAAAGGTGATGGATTCTACCTCGACGCTCTGATAAGGGTTGTTCATCAGGAGGCCGAGGGCACTATAGCCTTCGATGATCATTTCATTCAGTCCGACGCTGCTCGAGACATTCTCGAAAGTCACCGGCTCGGCGTTCCGCAGGCCGATGGCCACTTTGTATTCGATCGTATGGTCGAGCGGCAAATCGCCGAGCTGAAACACCGCCCCGGCCACGGCCATGCGAAGATAGAGAGGCGTCAGGAGCCGATTGTGCACGATCCGGCAGTTGTACGTGCGCCGGGTCTTGTCGTTATAGCGGTCAACCCGTATCGTCAGCGGTATTGTCCTGGCCTCTGCGCCAATCTGCCCGATGACCCCGGCTGCTTCATCCATCGTCAGGGCGCCTACTGTTTCCAGAACGCTGGCCACCTTGAAAGAGCTCGCCAGGTTCGAGACGACAGTGTGCACCCTCGCCGTGGCCATAGGCAAATCGGTCGGCCCGTATCCCAGCAAATAGTGCCCAAAGCCATAGACTTTGTCACCCACCACTTCGGTGACTGTCCCGTAAGTGCTCATGGAGATGTCGCCCGAAACGATCGGCACCGCCAGGCAGGCGCCCGGCACCAATTGGGCCTTTTGCGCCCCTGTGGGGCTGTTGCCGGTTCCGCCCCCGGCGACGACCATCAGTCCGAACGGCCCGACGACATCGCTCAACTGCTCGCGAACGTTCGCCGGCAGCCCGGAAGTGATGAGCGGGCACGGCAGGTAATCGGCACTGCGAAGACCCCCACTCGCACGGACCAGCCTCTCTCGGAGCTGTCTGTCAACCTCGACCAGATCAATCGGAGCGGTGAAATCCAATGCAAGCCCCGCCGGTTCGATGCGTCCCTCGGCCCCCCCGGCCGGGCTGCCCCGCCCCACGGCGAGCATCTCGGCAATGGGCGTTGCGCCATAGAGCGCGTCTTTTGTATAGGGCCACGTGAAAGCCAGCGCCCCGGCCAGACGCCCGCCTATATAAACAGGCGAGCCGCTGCACCCGGCGACGGGACCGGTCTGCTTGAAACGCTCGTCAGTTCCCCGAACCAGGATCGCGTCCCGGCCCGGATCTACGTTCCGCACAACATCCACCACTTCCAGAGCGAACTTTTCGATGCCGGCTACCCCGTACTCCGTCAGGCAATAAGCCTCCATGCCGGGCGCAATCTCGTCCAAACCGATGTATCTGGCAGAATCCCAGAGGCCCTCCAAGCCCTGTGGAGCCTTTGCCCCGTCGCGGCCGCCGCCCGCTCCAAATAACGGGCCGGCCAGTCCGGCGCAAAGGCAAAAGCCGAGGAACAGGAACTTGTCCGTTGTTTTTGACATTGGCGTCCTTTCGACTTGTCTGACGACAGTCAAGATTCGTTACCGGCAAAAATCTTAATGGGAGAACATGGCCGTTGCAAGACAAATCGACTCCTGTTACAATTACCTTTTCGCTGTCGCCGGTTCAACGGTTGACGCCGAAGTGAACCGGGAGCGATGAACGATAGAGAACAAGCAAGGTCACGGAGAAAGACATGAAATCCGACCATCGGCATGAATTGAAGACGAATGAGCTGGCGGAATGGCTCGGCAACCTGCCGGACTGGACAAAAGAGAACCTCTATACCATTATCCTGGTCGTGGTATTGCTCGGGGCCGCGGTCGGCATTTATTTCTGGAGAATCTCTAACCGCGGCAGCGCTCAGGCTCAACAACGCGTCGAGTTCACAGGATTACTTAACCAGGTATCGGGCGGGAAAATGCAGATCGCGCAGGCACAGGCCCAGGGGAAAGATCAGTCGTTCATGCTCCTGCAGCCGGCCAAGAACCTTGAGACGTTCGCCGAGCGTACGGGAAACGGCCACATGGCGGCCCTGGCCCTGATCAAGCGAGCCGAGGCCCTTCGGGCTGAGCTGCACTACGGGACTGTGCAGAAGGACTATCTTGTTTCGCAGACCAATCTGGCAAAGGCCAGTTACACCGAGGCGCTCAAGAGATGCCCGGACGATGCTTCACTGGCTGCGGCCGCCAAGTTCGGTCTGGGGCTTTGCGAAGAGGAGCTTGGCAACTTCGAGCAGGCCGGGCAGATATATCAGGAGGTCGCAGCAAACCCCGATTTCGAGGCCACCGTCGCCGCCGTCCAGGCAAAACGCCGGCTCGCAACGATGGCCGATTACCGTCGGGAGGTTGTTTTCAGACCCAAGCCCACGCCGCCTGTTGCGGCGGCGGAGCCGAACGAAATAGTCAAGGTCACCACCGGGCCCGCCGTGCAAATTGGTCCCACCGGTGCCACGGCGCCTTTTGGCGTCAACGTGCCCGTGGATGCGAACCTTCCCGCGGAGGTAACTCTCCCCGCGGAGGCCAATCTCCCCGTGGAGGTCAATCGATAGTCGGCAATCGTGTCTTCTCGAGCACACGAGCTGTTTCGCCTCACGAGATGCGAAGTGGAAATGCCAGAGACGAATAATGAGCTCGCCAAGTGAGCCAACAGACAGCAAGGACATGGAATCCTTCGCTTCGCTCAGGACAGTGTCTGAGCCGCTGACGCTGCACGTCGGTCCTTCCCTCAAAGAACGCAGGCTCGACAAGTACCTCCACGGGCGGTTCAGCAATATGAGCCGGCGCTTCCTCCAGGATGCTATTAAACAGGGAACCGTCGTCGTCAACGGCAAGGCCGGCAAACCCAGTCTCAAGCTCAGCCCCGGCGATGAGATCCGCCTGACTTTGCCTCCACAGCCGAGCAAGGACATTCTGCCCGAAGAAATCCCGCTGGAAATCATCTACGAGGATTCCGATCTGATCGTACTCAACAAGCAGCCCGGCATGGTCGTGCATCCGGCGCGCGGTAACACCCACGGCACGCTCGTCAACGCGCTGGCTTTCTATTCGGACCAGTTGTCGAGCGGACTTGGGGAATTCCGCCCGGGCATAGTCCACCGGCTCGACAAGGACACCACCGGCGTGATGATCGTAACAAAGAACGACGGCGCTCAGTGGAAAATCGCGAAACAGTTCGAGCACCGTCAGGTCAACAAGACCTATCTGGCCATCGTCCACGGCACACCCGAGCTAAGCGCCGACCGCATCAAAGTGCCGTTGGGCGTCCACCCGAAGATCAGAGAGAAATATGCCATTCGCCCCGAGGTCGGCAAAGAAGCCATCACCTTTTATGAAGTCCTCGAATCCTTCCGGGGCTTTTCTTTGCTGAAGCTGACGCCGAAGACCGGCCGGACCCACCAGATCCGCGTTCACCTGTCCTATATCAAACATCCCATCGTCGCCGATGACATGTATGATGGAAGGCTTGTTTATCCGTGGCAGTTGGCCGACGGTGAGCCCGTCGTTCAGGAACCCATCATCAGCCGGGTTGCACTGCACGCTTTTGCCGTGGAATTTACGCACCCCAAGACCGAAAAAATCGTAAGATTCGAAGCGCCTTTACCCAAAGACATGCAGGGCCTCCTGGATGCGCTACGGGAATATAGAAAAATGTGAGTCCGGCTGATGTACATTTCTCAGCCTGTTCGCCGGCTCCGAAGAATAGCCAGCGGGCAGGAGTCCTCGTGGATTGTGCTAAAGTCGCAGTCGGGACGAGTCGATGTCGTGTGTGCCACGGCCACTTCGGGGCGACCGAAAGCGGCCGCGTTGAGCAATTTACTTGAGAGTATAAACATTGGCAGTTGGGGGATTGGAGACGCGAAATGGATGAGGAAAAACCGTTCCGAACGCCGCATAAATCCAAGACTGTCAAATCCGAGACCAAGATCCTTCAGCCCCGGTCCGAACTGCAAAGCCGCGCATGGACCACCATGAAATGGTTCGACGGTACGGCGAAAAACGAATCGGCTTTCTACCGTCGTTTCCAGGAATTACAGGACGAGGACGCCACATTCCTGAAGTGTTTCTATGACATCACGGACGATTGGGACCTGTTCAAGATGATCTGCAAATTCTGGAACGTCCCGCTTGTCTCCCGCCGCTCCTCGCTCGCCGCCGGCTCACCCACGGCGTAGGCTTCATTCGTCCGTCTTGTGTCACGCCTGAGAGCGTAACCTACCTCGTCCGAAATCCGCTTTCTTTGCTCCTTTGCCGACGTACAAATATCAAGACCAGACATAGTACCCCAAATAATACAAAGGTAAAATTTCTTTTACGCGTGTCTAATTCCTCTCTAACCGGCTCGCCCGGACTTATCTTCCGTATATCCTGAGCATGTATGTCCACGTCTCCGCCGTGCTGGATGCAGGCGCGATGGAAAACTCCGTCGATCTCCAGACGGTCCCCTTTGGCATGGTAACTGCCGGCAAATTGAATTTCGCCGGCCAACTCCTTACCCAGCCAGATGCCGATAGCATTTTCGCCGTCGTTTACGTTTACCCAGACAAAATCTCCTCGCGCCATCACATCGCCGATGACCTCGCCCGCATAGACAACGCTTTTGCCATCATATTCCCTGGCCTTATTGATTAACTCCGTGCTGGAAATAGGCTGTGCAGAGCAGACTGTCCCGCAGAAAAAAATGAGGCCGATAGCTCTTTTCATTATTTTCCTTTGATTGCCGCGACAAAGAAACCGATCAAGGCGAACACCGACATAAACTCCAATCTGCCGGCCCACATCTGCACAATGTATGTAAGCTTCAATCCCACCGGCATATTGGGCATCGTAATTCCGCACGATAATCCCACGTTCGCCGCCGCCGAGACTGATTCAAACAACGAATCCAAGAAGGGGTATCCGTAGAACATTCCCACCAATGCACCTATGCCGTACAACGCTAAATAGGCTACCGTGATTAGCAGCGCAGCTCTTACCTGTTTGTCTTCCAGGAATAATTCCTTGAGGTGGTGCAACCTCTGCTCGACGATGGCCCGCTCCGGCAAAATGATCCTTTTCAAATCCTGCTGGAGCCCTTTTACGATTATGCCCAGGCGCAACATCTTGATCCCGCCCGCGGTGGAGCAACTGCTGCTGCCGAAGGCCATCGCGCAGATCAATCCCGCCAGCGCCAGAGCCCCCCAGTCGTCGATAAATTGCCGCGCATAGATAGTCGCGTACCCTGTGGTAGTGTGAGCGGAAATTACCTGATAGAATCCTTTGCGAAACATGACAAGCGTGCGGGGGTAACTTCCGATCTGACTTAACCCGATAAGCGTAATCAGGAACATAACGGCTATAATGATACACAACACTCGGCTCTCGATATTCTTCCATATTTCTCGGCGATCACCCGTCCAAATACGATAGTGTAAGTTAAAATTCATCGCTCCCAAGAGCATAATGACAACGGTGACAACCTCGAAAAGCAGGCTGTGATAATAGAGTATGTTTTGTGATTGGGGTGCAAAGCCCGCCGTATCGAAAGCCGCCATAAAGATGCATGCGCCGTGAAAGAATGCGTTGGCGGGTCTCATGCCATTGGCCATGCCGACTATTCCCAACACCAGCGTACTCAAAATGAGATAGACAATGCTTACCAGCCAGATAAAGCGGGAGCTATCAATCACGTTAGGCAGCACCCTTTCATCGCGGGCCTCGCCCACGTACATCTTGAACGCTCCGGATACTCCTTTCACAAAGAAACAAAGCGCAATAACCACGATTCCCTGCCCGCCAATGAACGAGGCGAAATGCCGCCACAGATTGTGCGCGTAAGAGAGGTGGTCAAGGTCCTGCACAAGCGTCAGGCCCGTTGTTGCAAACGCCGACATCGTTTCAAAGCAGGCATCCAGGTAGGAGTTCCAGTGTCCGCTTAAGTACAAAGGTATTGCTCCCACTAACATCGCGGCCAGCCAGGAAAGCGAAACCACAACCATCCCCTGCATCCAGTTCAGGTCTTGTTCTGTAAAGCATAATCTGGTCAGGATTACGCCGATAATCAAGGCAATCTCTGCGCCAATTAGAAAATCCAAGGCCGGATTTGGCTCCGCAAATAACAGGCCGATACCCATAGGCACCAGCATTGTCAGGCCGATCCCTATCAGAATCTTACCCGAATAATACCCTATGTTCTTGAGGTCTTGGAGCTGGGGTTTGAGAATCATAGTTTTAAGAAATACGCGGCAACACAAATCAAGAATGCCGCCAACATTATGGCTATGGCATAAAGAATTTCCGTGGCAATGCCTAAGACAGCATTATAGAACGATTTTATCTTCATAATTTGCCGGCCAACAAATTTGACAGTTGCGACTCATTGCCGACCGTTGTAAGAGCGATGACATCATCGCCGGGCCTTAGAACAGTATCCCCTTTGGGCACCACTACGTCACCCTGTCTTAGTACGGAGAGTAATACGGAACTTTCCGGCCATTGAATGTCCTTAACCTGCTTATCGATCACGGGCGAATCCTTTGGTAAATCCACGCGCACAATCGCCAGTTTCCCACGCTTAACACTCAAGAGAGAAACAACATCCGCAAAGGAAACCTCTTCCTCAATAATCTTGGCAATGACTTCGGTGGAATTCATAGGGATGTCCACACCCAGCTTGGAGAAGGTTTGTTCATTATACGGATCACTCACCCGACCTACCGTACGCTGGACATGAAAGAGCTCCTTGGCCAACTGACAAATAATGAGGTTGTCTTCATCATCTCCTGTAACGGCGGCTACCACATCCGCTCTGGCGGCGCCGGCTTGTTCCAAAATCTGGGGGTCGCAGCCGTCTCCTCTAATGACCAGGACGTCCAATTCCTTGGCTATCTGCTCGCAGGTAGTTCTGTCTTTCTCTACGATGCTCACACCATGTTTGCTCTGACAGAGACGTTTGGCTAAGAAATACCCCACTTTACCCGCACCCACGATGACAATATACATATCCGACCTCGATCTTATAAACCAAACTTGTCCTTTATCTTCTTTAAGCTCGCTACCTTGACCACGGCCATCAATGTATCTTTGTCCTTTACAACAGTTTCGGGATACGGGATGAATACGCCTTCCAATCCTCTTATCGCCGTTACCAGGAACTCGCCGGGAACATTGATCTCCTGAACGCTTTTGCCCACCAAATCGTTCTTCACCTCTATCTCGATGACTCCCAGCTCTTTCGTCTCAATCAGGTAACTGGAAAAACGGCTTTCAATAATCTTGTCTCTAAGCATGGCCGCGAAAAGTATGGTCCCGCTGATAATATCCAAACCTAACGCAGAGTAAATACGCGCACGGTTCGGGTCGTAAACGCGGGCAATAACCTTGGGCACATTGAAGATTCTTTTTGCCACTTGCGCCGAAACCAGATTGGTGTTGTCTCCGTTGGTTAGCACACAGAAAGCATCTGCCTTTTCAACGCCCGCTTGTTTTAACAGACTCAGGTCAAAGCCGCTGCCTACCACAGTCAGACCGTTAAATGTGCCCCCCAGACGCTCGAAAGAAGCAGGGTTCCTATCGACAACTACAACATTGTGACCTTCGCCGGCCAATAGTTTGGCTAATTCCGAGCCGACCCTGCCGCATCCTACTATTATCACGTGCATAGCGACCTCTTCATAAAGCCCGACTTATTTTACCATCGGAATGACAAAAATGAACCAATTTAATGAAGATAAACAAATTACACGTCAACATCTATAAACAACAAATATTGTGGTCGGAAATCGTAAAGTGAAAATCGAAAACGGGAGACCTTCAGGCGATATCCGCCAGACCAATGGCATCGCCGAATTTTGCCAGCAGCGCCAGGCGAATGTTCTTATGCTCCGCCTTTGTTAACATCGGATCCTGCGAGACCAGCTCGAAGGCGTTCTTTCTGGCCATGACCAGCAGGTCGAAATCATCCACAATGTTTGCGATTTTAAGATCGGGCAGGCCATGCTGCCGCGTGCTGAGTATCTCCCCGGGTCCGCGCAGCCTCAAGTCGTGCTCGGCTATCTCGAACCCGTCGTTGCTTCGGGTCATGATCTCGAGCCGGCTCGTGGCCGTTTCGTTCTCGGTCTGGGCGAACAGCAGGCAGTACGACTTCGCTTCCGACCTTCCGATGCGTCCCCTCAGTTGGTGCAGTTGCGCCAATCCGAATCGATCCGCCTCCTCAATGACCATGATCGTGGCGTTCGGGACATCCACGCCGACCTCGACGACGATGGTCGAGACCAGCACGTCGATTTTTCCTTTGCGAAACTCCGACATGATTTTCTGCTTTTTTGCAGAGGGCATTTGCCCGTGCAGAAGCTCGACGTTGAATTCGGGGAAGATTTTCGTCGAAAGATGCTCCCATTCGTCCGTCGCGGCTTTCACGTCGCCGGCCTGCTCGACGGCCGTAATTCGGGGATAGACGAAATACGCCTGCTTCCTGGCCTTGAGGCGCTCGCGGATGAACTCATACGCCTTCTGCCGATCATGTGGACTGACCCAGCGCGTCACGACGGCGCCCCTGCCCGGCGGCGAGTGCCCGATCACGGAAACGTCAAGATCGCCAAACGCCGTCATGGCCAGCGTCCGCGGGATCGGCGTGGCCGTCATCACAAGGCAGTGCGGCGTCACCTGCTTGCGCAGACCCGCTCTCTGTTCGACCCCGAACTTGTGCTGTTCATCGATAATCACCAGGCCGAGCCTCTCGAATTCTATATCGGCCTGCAGCAGGGCCACTGTGCCGACGACAATGTCAATCCCGCCGGAGCAGATGGCTTTCAGCGCTTCGTCCCTCCTTTTGCCGATCAGCCCGCCCGTAATCAGAATCCGCTTGACGTCGCTGTTCCTCAAGTATCTTTCGATGCTGAGAAAATGCTGGTCGGCCAGGATCTCCGTAGGCGCCATGATGGCCACCTGTGTCTTGTTGGCAACCGCCAGCAAAGCAGCATACAGCGCTACGACGGTCTTGCCCGAGCCGACGTCGCCCTGCAACAACCGATTCATCGGCTTCGATTTGGCCATGTCGGCGGCAATTTCGGCGATGCAATCACTCTGGTCCTGCGTCAACAGAAACGGAAACCGCTTTCGGATCCGGCTATCGATCTGGCCGCTGCATTCGCACGGCACCGCATTCGAGAAATGCCGGACCTTGTACCGGCGAAGCGCTAGTGCCAACTGCATCAGAAACAGCTCGTCATACTTCAGCCTGCGTTTGGCCCGAGCAAGCTTCTGCTCGTCGGGCGGCAAATGAATCCAGGCAAACGCATCCTTCCTGCCGATAAGATCCGCCCGCTCGAGGAAAGACTTGTCGTAGAACTCCGGGACAAGCTGGCCGGCCGCCTCGCGCACCTGGCTGATGATGTTCTTGATTTGCATGCTGGTCAGCCCTTTGCACGCAGGATAGACTCCGCCGCTGAAATGCTCCGCCGACTGTGGGTGCTCCTCGTCGAGCAGCACAAACTTGGGATTCGTCAGTTGCAACTGATGTTTATACGAAGTCGCCTTGCCCGATGCGATGATGATCTGACCCGGCGCCAATTGGTCCCGCAGGTAGCCGCCGTGAAACCAGACGATTCTGCAAACGCCCGTATCGTCGCTGACCAGAGCCTCAAAAAGCGGCTGCCGGCGGTAGCTCTGGTAGTCTGTTGACTCGATCAGGCCGATGACGGCGGCTTCCTGGTCGGGCCGGATTTGTCCTATCTTGGTCGTCTCAGGCACGAAATTCCAGTCGCGCGGGTAATACTCCAGCAAATCTCCTGCCGTCTCGACCCCCAACCGCGAAAAGACCTCGGCTCGCACCGGCCCGACACCCTTCAGGAATTGCACCGGCGTTGAGAGAGTAATCTGATTCTCCTGTTTATTGTCCAATTTCGCCGCTACCATCTATGGAAGAAGCAACATAATTTGTCATTCCCGCGAAAGCGGGAATCCACTTTTACTGCTCGAATCCGTATTGGCCGACCAGCTTAACGAATCGGACGTCACAGATTGTTCTTTCCACGAGCTTGCCCGCCTTTTTTTCGCAGACGACCAGTTCCTGCACTCCTGCGGCGCCAACCGGGACAACGATCAAGCCGCCATCGGCAAGCTGGTTTGCCACCGGCTCGGGGACCGCCGGCACGGCGGCGGTAATCATGACTCTGTCGAACCATCCCGATCGCGGCAATCGGGACTGTGGCCAGCCGCAACTACCGTCGCCAACGTGGAATTCAACGTTGCTGATGCCCAATCCGCCCAAAGTCGCCTGAGCCGATTCAGCCAGCTCGCTGAATCTCTCAACGGTAAAAACTTTCTTCGCCAGCTTGCTGAGGACCGCCGTCTGGTAGCCGCAGCCCGTCCCTATTTCAAGTACATGGCAGCTTCGATTGACCCGCAGCTCCTGAGTCATCAGAGCTACAATATACGGCTGAGAGATAGTCTGTCCACTGCCAATCGGCAGCGGGCCGTCGTGATAAGCCTGCGACCGGTGCGAACGCGGGACGAACTGTTCCCTCGGAACCTCAGCCATTACAGCCAATACCCGAGGATCGGTAATATCGCGCCCTCGCAGGTCCCACCTGAGCATCTGTTCCTTGGCGTTGGCGAAGTTGTGCTCCATCCTGATAACCAGAAAAAACCCCAAAAAAATGGTTTCGGGGTTGACTTGACAAGGTTTTTTAGCGATAATTTATATAGCGACTGTAAGTGGCCGCCTTACTGGCGACCCTCCCGTAAGGGGCAGCCGCTCTTTTTATTGTATGTAGTGGTTCTTGACCCACTCAAGGATATCCACAACGCTGGAGCCAATCCCTGTTGACACAAGTTCTCTGATCTTCCCAAAAGTCTGCTTGTCAACCTCTTCAGATTAAGCCCCGTGTTTCCCGACTCGTCGATATATATAAGGTTCATCGGAATAACCTCTATAGGGTGAACACCACCAAGCTGCTATGTATTTACTTCCTATCGATTCCAGTCTCCCAGTGTGCCATTTCAACCATCGTTTTGCGACTGAAACGCTACAAATCAATTCTACGGCATTTCTTCCACGGGTCCCAGACTAAAACAGGAGTCTGACGGCGGCGAGGGCCGCCAGAATCTGCACGATCATGGTAAATGCCTTCTGCGGAATCCGCTTTAGGACCAATATCCCCAGCAGGGCCCCAGCCGCAATGAACGGCAGCATCATCAGGTTGAGCTTCACGGATTCGGCAGTCACCAGGTTCAGGTTCGCGCTAAACGGAACCTTGAGCCAGTTGACGGTGAAGAAGAACCACGCGCTGGTCCCGACAAACTCGATTTTGGGCAGCCGCATCGCCAGCAGATAGATGATCATCACCGGCCCGGCGGCGTTGGCCATCATCGTCGTGACCCCCGCCATGAATCCCAGAACGACCGCGAACCACCATTGCGTCGGGATCGGCGCCTCTTCGCCCCCGGCTCTGGTGCGCCAGTAATTAAGGCCCAGCATCACCAGGACAATGCCGCCGATAATCGGCTTGAGCTGCTGATCGTTGATGACCCTCAATCCGAAGTACCCCGCCACAATCCCCGCCAGAGCCGCCGGCAGCAGCCGGAGCACGAGACGCCATCTGGCATTGCGCCTGTGGTACGTGACCGCAAACAAGTCCGCAAGAATCAGAAGGCCGAGCAATAACCCGGTCGATTCCCGCGTCGAAAAAGCCAACGCCATCATAGGCACCGGCAGGATTCCCAGTCCGGGCATTCCAGTTTTGCTCACTCCCACCACGACCGCCGAAACGGCAATAACGACCCAGCCAAACAAGTTTATATCCAACGTACTTCGTCCTCTTTCCGGTTGACAATTGGGGGTCAATCACAGACAATCAACGACAATAGATAAGAAGTTCGTGCCGAATAGTCAACCTTCAAAGGAAACTGACCATGAATCACAAGAGGCTTCTTTGTTATGTATTGGCCGTCCTGGCGAGCGGCTGCGTGCCCGTCATATCGCTGCACCCGCTCTTTTCCGAGGAAGATACCCTGTTTGAAAAGAAGCTCCTGGGCACCTGGGTCGATGATGCCAATGGCCCCCATAGCACGTGGCTGTTTGGTGACATTAACGAGCCAAAGAACGCGTATAAATTGATTTTCACGGATGAGGAAGGCAAGAAAGGCTCGTTTGTGGCGCGGCTCGTGAAGCTGCAAGACAGGCTTTTTATGGACGTCTATCCAAGTGAGCTGCCCTCGGACGTGAACGACCCGGCTAAAACGGCCTGGCCTTACAACGCCTTCTTCCTGATACCGGCGCATACCTTCCTGAAGGTGGATTCCATAGAACCCACGCTGAAGATACAACTGATATTAGAGTCCGAAGTGAAAGATCTGCTGACGGAAGAGCCGGAGGCGGTGAAGCACACGTTTGCCGGCGATAGACTCGTCCTGACGGCTTCGACCAAAGAGCTCCGTGCGTTCATCCTGAAGTATGCCGATGACAAGAGATTATTCACAGGCGACGTCGCCCTGGTGCGTAAGTAAACCCTTCCCGCTGAACGCGATTGAACAGCAAAGATCATGACCGACAAATCCGAATTCAGACGCTATCTGGTCAATATTGACTCCATCTCCACGCACCAGCTCTTTACCGATTGCCTGGTGATAGGGGCCGGCGTGGCAGGTCTTCGGGCCGCCATCGAGGCCGCCGGGCGCCGCAGCGTCATTGTGGTCTGCAAAGGGACCGTCGAAAGCAGCAACACCTTCAAAGCCCAGGGCGGGATTGCTTCGGTGCTCGATAAGGCCGACACGTTCGAGTCGCACATCAACGACACCCTCAACACCGGCTGCGGGATATGCGACGAAGAGGTGGTCGATCTGGTCGTTCGCCAGGGACCCGAACTGATAGAGCAACTGCTCCAGTGGGGCACCGAGTTCGACCTCGTCGGGAACCGCATCGCCACGACTCTCGAAGGCGGTCACAGTCACCCCCGTATCGCGCACGGTCACGGCGACGAAACCGGCAGGATCATCGCCGAGGCACTGATAAAAAAGGTCAAACAAGACCCGAATATAAAGATTCTGGAGAATTTCTACACAATCGACCTGCTCACCAACGACGATGACCAATGCCTGGGAATTATCGGTTTCGACCAAAAGAGGGGGCCGCAGATCATCTGGGCGGCCAACACGATCCTGGCGACCGGAGGAGCGGGCCGGCTGTATCGCGAAACGACAAACCCCGAAGGCGCCACCGGCGACGGCATCGCTATGGCCTACCGGGCGGGAGCCGTGCTGCGCGATTTGGAGTTCGTTCAGTTCCACCCCACCACGCTCTATATCGCAGGCGCCACGAGGGCCCTGATTACCGAAACGCTTCGAGGCGAAGGGGCGGTCCTGGTGGATAATAAGAGCTGCCGTTTTATGAAAGAGTACCACGAAGCCGCAGAGCTCGCGCCGCGCGACGTCGTCAGCCGGGCGATCCTGGCCCAGATGAGGAAAACCGAATCCACGCACGTCTATCTGGACGTCCGGCACTTCGACAAGGCCTATTTCGCCAAGCGTTTCCCCTGGATCAACGAACTGCTCGAGAGTTTCGATATCGACATCACGAAGGATCTCATCCCCGTCCGGCCGAGCGCCCACTACATGGTCGGCGGCGTGAAAACGAACCATTCGGCCGAAACCAGCATTGAGAATCTTTATGCCTGCGGTGAAATTGCTTCCACCGGCCTGCACGGCGCAAACCGGCTCGGCAGCAACTCGCTGCTCGAAGGGCTGGTGTTCGGCAAGATGGCGGGGCAGGCCGTTGCGGAAAGCAAAAAGACAAGTGCAGCTCATCTCAAGCACCCTCTGATCAAGTATAAGATTCCTCCTTCAGACCGCACGCGGCTGGACGCCGACGACGTCAGAGACTCGCTGCGGGCCCTCATGTGGCGAAATGTCGGCATCACCCGGTCGGACCAGCCGCTCGTGGAAGCCCAGGAGATTATCCGATTCTGGCAGCGGTACGTGATGGACAAAATCTTCGATGCGCCCGAAGGCTGGGAATGTCAAAATATGCTCACCGGGTGCCTGCTTATCGCCCAATCGGCCCGCCAGCGCCAGGAAAGCCGGGGTGTCCATTTCAGAAGAGACTTCCCCGAAACCAACGACGAGCACTTCAAGAAGCACCTTGAAATCTCAAGAGAGCGATAGAAAACTGATTGGTGAGAGTTGCCGGGGCAAGGAAACCGTATCCGTAACGCGGTCGCTCGCGCATCGGCTTGCTATTCAACCACTTCAAAGTCTCGCTGGTCAAACAAAATGTCGTCGATATAGAGCTCTACTCTGCGGCTGCCCGCACCCGAGCTGGAAGCTGTAATCTGGCTTCGGATCTCATACGGAGTTCTGTAGAAGCATGCTTGGAACTTGATTCTGGATATCAATTCGTCCCCTGCATACCATTTGCGTACCATCTCGTGTACGCCTGCTCCTGATTCTACATCCTGCCACCTCAAGGTCGTTAGCAGGTGTATGGTGTCTCCCAACTTGAAAGGGCCCGTTTGAGGTATCCGTTTGAATGCGGCCCCCTCCCCACCCGTTGTCAGGATACTGCTGGTAAGCTCCATATCACTCACGGGTATCGAGCAACCGCAAAGACAGGACAGCAAAAGAATTAGAATGCTATATCGAGTTCTCATTATTTCTCTCCGCTGATCCCTTATCTCCAATAAGACCTGGAGAATCTCTCCGTAATCTTAGTTCGACACGTTCTTTATTCCTTGAACGACCATAATACAGAGTGGAAAATAGGTCGAGTTCCTGCTATAATTGACTTTAGGAAGAACAATAATAAATAGTCAATCGTAAATAGTCAATCGAAAGAGTGGGTCGGGCGGTCGCTGGTCCGCCTCAAGCGGACCGGAGGAAAGTCCGAGCAGGACAGGGCACGGTGGTGGCTAACGGCCACCCGGGGCGACCCGCGGGAAAGTGCCACAGAAAACACACAGCCGATGTCCCTTCGGGGAACAGGCAATGGTGAAATGGTGCGGTAAGAGCGCACCGCGGCGCCGGTGACGGCGCCGGCAGGGAAAACCCCACCGCCTGCAAGACCAAGCAGCCGGTTACTCGGCCCGAGTATGAGCGGTTAAGCTTGCCGCTCGGCCGGCGGGTAGGTCGCGTGCCGAAAGGCAGAGCCGGCTGGCAACAGCCGGTCAAGATAAATGGCCGCCGCCCCCGTTGCTTCGCTTTTGCGGAGCAAAACGACGGGGGAGACAGAACTCGGCTTACAGACCCACTCTTTTGATTGATGATTTACTCCGTCCGGGAAAGGCCGGATCTGCGAGATTGACGGTTGACTATTGACGCCTTGTTTTTGCATCCGCGAAGGCGCCGAAGCGGATTCGTAGCGCCACCATGTCCTCCAGAAAGACCATCAGGACTTTGCCGTCGCCAAAATTGACGTGCTCGAAATCGACACCCGCGCTCTCGCCGAGCTTGGACGCCAGGACTGGCGAAGATTCAAGCTTCAGCAAAATCTTCTCAAGCGTCTGGCTCAAGAGCATCCCGCAAACGCTGAGCATCTTGTTGTGCTGCTCGGGCGAGTCGCCGGCACCCAGCTCCTCTATGTCCTTCCGGAGGTTCTCCCGGATGTGCCGCAGTACTGTGAGACGCTTGGCGTTTTCCGACGGATAGGTTTGAGTCAGGACCTGCTCGTCCAGAACCATTTCGCACTCAAACCGAAAGCCTCGCCTGACCCGGGCCGGGAAACGCGCGGCGTCTTCATCGACGCAGAAGAAATACTTGCGTATGACATCCAACTTGTATTCGTCGAATGTCACCATATTGAACCAGGTCTTGCGGCCATCCTTGCTCTGGCCCAGCGAGACCGCGATATGCTCGCCCTGACTGAACGCCTCGATTCCCCCTAAGAGCGGCCCGCGTTCGCTCTCGAATCTTTGAAGCTTCGGCAGCGCATCAATCGTCAGGCTCTCTTGGACCGCAATATGGTCGTAAGGCGAGGAAAGCTCCTCCTGGGAGAAGACATCCTGACGCCGCACCGAGGACTCATTGGAGCAGCCCCCCGGCAAAGCCGCCAGGAGAAGAAAGAAAGAAAAGCACAGAGAAACCGCCAGCCTGCGATTTCCAACGTCCAATTTGTCAATCGGAAATCCCTGCTTTCGCAGGGACCGATCGGAAATCGCCAATTGATCCGGCTTTGTCCGCCGCATGGAAAAACGCCTCAGACTTCCTTCGCATGGATCCACTTCATCATCTTGCGCAGTTTCCTGCCGACGTTCTCCAGTTGGCTGTTGTGGTCCTTCTGATACAGTTTGTTGAACTTCTTGAGCCCCGACTTATATTCGTTCACCCATTCTTTGGCGAATTTGCCGGATGTGACTTCCGCGAGTATCTTCTTCATTTCCGCCTTCGTCTGCCTGGGGATGATTCTGGGCCCGCGCGTCAGATCCCCGTACTCGGCGGTGTTCGAGATGCTGTATCGCATGTAGCTCATCCCGCCCTGGTACATCAGATCGACGATGAGCTTGACTTCGTGCATGCACTCGAAGTAGGCGATTTCAGGCTGGTAGCCGGCCTCCACCAATGTTTCAAAGCCGGCCTTGATCAGCGCGGTCAGGCCGCCGCACAGAACGCACTGCTCGCCGAACAGGTCCGTCTCCGTCTCTTCCTTGTACGTGGTCTGGATGATCCCCGCGCGAGCGCCGCCGATGCCATTGCCCCAGGCAAGGGCGATCTTCTTGGCGTCGCCGGCCGCATTCTGCTGGACCGCAATCAGGCACGGCACGCCGCCGCCTTTTTCGAATTCGCTGCGAACGAGGTGCCCCGGCCCTTTCGGAGCGATCATCACGACGTTCACATTCTTCGGGGGCACGATGTATTTGAAATGAATGTTGAAGCCGTGGCAGAAACCAAGTGTCTGGCCTGCGACCAGGTTCGGCCTAATCTGGTCGGCATAGACTCCGGCCTGAAGCTCATCGGGCAAGGTAATGATAATCAGCGTCGCGCCCTTGATGGCCTTTTTGATGTCGGTCGGCTTGAAGCCGTGCTTGCGGGCGAGCTTGAAATTATCGGTGCCCTTGAGCTCGGCGACCGCCACCTCGATGCCGCTGTCGCGCAGGTTCAAGCTGTGCGCGTGCCCCTGACTGCCGTACCCGATGACTGCAACTTTCTTGCCTCTCAACGCCTTTATCGGCGCGTCTTTTTCATAATAAATTTTCACTGCCATAACTTTATTTCTCCTTATCCTGGATTCTGGATTCTCGATGCCGGATTCCCGCCAAGCATCAAGCATCAAATGCCGTCTTTCGGGACATATTAGCCCCAAACCGCCCCCAAAGCAAGCATTTTATCCCCGTCCAGACTTGACCAAAAGGGGATGGGTGGCCGAATAGACTCAAGACCGCCATGGCAACGGCGTGCTAACCAATTTCCCGCGATTTCAATCGCTGCCAAAGCGCTGACTATTTTTGCGGATAGAAGACTCCCAAGACCATAAAATGGTCCCGGAAGCGTTTCATGTTCCCAACGTAGAAATACACATCGTTCTTCTCAGAACAGAGGCGGTCCAGCCAAGTCTGTTTCAACATTTCCAGCAATTGCTCTTCTGATTTGTATTTGTAATGCCAGTCTCTATAGGCTTGGCCAATTTCCCAGTCTATGATCGATAGCTTGTGGCCAAGGCAGTCCGGGCAGCCGTGGCACTTAAACTGGTAATAGAAATCAAAAGGTATCTGCTCGATTGCTTTCTTGTTCGTATCAAAAAAGGAAAGCTGAGCGTAACATGCCTCTCGCTTGGCTTCACTTTCCAGTGTGGCCTTTTGCCATGAGAAGCCGATGTCACAAGGTTTGAAGGCGCCCAGGGATTTGTTTTTCTCAGTATCAGCTATGATACTGCAAAATGATGGAGAAACAGTGGGAACAACAATCTTCTTCCTGCTCTCCCATTTTTGCTTCGTATCGAGGTGGGATAGCGGCTCTATACTATTCATGTCGATTTTGTAGCTTTCGACACGGTGGTCTCAGGGGCTTTCCAGCATCGAACACTGATGATCGTGTACTTCTTGAACTTCTGGGAACTGTCGAGGTCCCTATAAGGTACCGGATACAAGCGCACCCATTGCAGTGTCTCTACATCAATGCCAGCGCAACAGACCGTCTCACCGTACGTCTTGCTCGGATTAGGGTAGGCTTTGACGGTAATCAGTACACGCTTCGTTACAGGTGCCACCATGTTCCCTCCGCGAGATAGGTTAAATGTGCGTTATTTGAAGGTCATCTCCATTTGTAGCTCTGATTTTCTCCGCTACTATCCTGCGGTGGCATTGCTCTGCGAGGCGCTCAAAGCACATAAGACAGCAGCGAGCACTCGTAACATGATTATATGCTTGCCGGATAGCATCCTTTTTGCCAGCGAGATACTTCTCCATTTTTTCAAAAAAAGCTGCGTAATCGCGAGTCGATTTAAGGTTGTCTCTGATAGCCTTGGGGGTACCGAGTTCCGGCAGATGGATATAGCCAATCTGTGCACGCGTGAGCCTCCCGGCCAATTGCGTTTTAGAGAATCCAGGCTTCCTCGACAGGGGAAGAGCCCTTACATCAAGGACACAACTAATGTTGTTAGCCCGCAAACTGTCAATGAAACTCTCAATGGTACTACCCTCGTACCCGACCGTGAATAATTCACACCGCATTTTTCTGACCTCTATGAGCAACTGGATAGTTTGAAACTATATCACATTCTTCGACATCTTGTTCAAGAATCTGCACATTTTCTGATTTTTTCAAGAAAAGCCCGGGGTGCCGGATTGTCGGGAGGTCTGTTGCCAACAAGTCTGGTCTGACTATCGTTTGCATGCGGTATTCGGGATCGCGGATGTAGCATCTCGCTGGGAGAAATCCCGAGCTGATGATCAGCCCATCCATCCTGCCTCTATCAGAATACCGGTGGGCTCACGCTGCCGAATTCATGCGCCGGCAATTCCAGACGCAGCGCAGAAACTGCGGAGAAACAGCTTGGAATCTGCGGCGTTGGTGATAGAGTTGTTGCAGTTGGACTACCAATGGAAAGTGACAATGGTTAAGACTATCTATCTCAGCTTGCTGATGCCGGGCCTGTTGGCTGCGGCGGGGGACAGTTCCACCCAGTACGTCCGCATCGAAAGGCTCTCGCAGCGCGTGCTCCTGGCCCACTGGCTGGGGACGGACCGGCGGTGCAATCTGACGGCCATCCAATCCCAGAAGGGCCTGGTCGTCATTGATACGGAGATGTCGCCACGGATCATGGCCCCGATCAAGAAGAGGATCGAACAGGTCTTCGGCCGCGACGATTGGGCGTATGTCATCAATACGCATGCCCACGATAATCATGCCGGCGGCAACAGCCTGTTCAAGGGCGCAGTCATCGTCGGGCACGAGAACCTAGCCGAAGACATGCAGTGGCTCATCCGCAGACAGGCGGAGCCTGACTTCAAACGCAAAGAACTCGACCGCGCAGCCCAACTCCTTCGAAACCTTCGGGCCTTTTTGCCCCAGGTTGCGCGGAATCGCATGCAGACGCGGATGGTCCAGGGCGAGATCAGATTCTTGGAGCTGCACACACAGGACCTGCAGGATGGCTACGAGATCGTCAAGCCTTCGCTCACGTTCGCCGACAGTCACACTCTGGACCTGGGCGGTCTCAAGCTGGAACTGGTGTTCTTCGGCAAGGGGCACAGCATCTCCGATATTCTGATCTACGTTCCTCAGGAGAAGCTGCTGGTTACCGGTGGGATCATATATCAGCGCGCCCAACTGCCCGAGATCGGCGAACAGTCGCAACTTCAGGACGTGCACCGCTTCATGGCGGTGTTGGACTCTTTGCTTGCAGAAGGGGTGCAGATTGATCGTGTGGTCCCGTCGCACAGCCCGCCTCTGCTGCGGAGCGATATGTTTCCCGTCCGGGACTACTACCAGAAGATGCTCACTGGCGTCCTGGCGGCCCGGCAGGAAGGGTTGACCCTCTCGCAGGTCACCGAGCGCTTTGCTGTCAAAACGACGTTCCCCAACTTTCGTGAGCCGCAGGCCGGCCAATGGGACTACGGCATGCAGGAACGCAATATAAGAAACCTTTGGCGCATCCTCAACGAGGAACAGCCGCTCCAGGCTGAGCCCAAGGAGTTTTAGAGCAACTCAATGTAGAAGGAAGGGAATATGCCCAAGAAGCCGCCTTTTGAGATTTCTTTAGCTCAGTGGTCATGGCACAAACGGCTCTTTGGCGAGTCTGAGCCGAAATTAGACAATCTCGATTTCGCCAGGGAAACCCGCGATCTTGGCATCCAGGCCGTCGAGTACGTCAACATCTTTTTCAAAGACAAGGCCAACGACATCGCGTATTTGGCTGAAATGAAAAAACGCGCCGAAGACCTCGGCGTCAGATCGGTCTTGATTATGTGCGACGACGAAGGCGCCCTGGGCGATCCCGATGCTCGCAAGCGGTCTCTGGCCGTGCAGAATCATCACAAGTGGGTCCGCGCCGCCAAATACTTAGGCTGCCATTCGATCAGGGTCAACGCCTACTCGGAAGGTCCCGACGACGAGCAGCTCAAGCTGGCCGCCGATGGGCTGCGACGCCTGAGCGAATACGCCGCCCAAGACAAGATCAACGTGATTGTCGAAAATCACTGGGGCCTGTCCTCCAACGGAAAGTGGCTCAGTAGCGTGATAAAAGACGTGAATCTGCCCAACTGCGGGACATTGCCCGACTTCGGCAATTTTCCGCCCGAGATCGACCCATACGAGGCGGTCAAGATGCTCATGCCTTGCGCAAAGGGCGTCAGCGCAAAGAGTTACGATTTCGACGAGAAAGGTGACGAAACCAAAATCGACTACTACCGCATGATGAAGATCGTCTTGGCCGCCGGCTACAGGGGATTCGTCGGCATCGAGTACGAGGGCGAGAGGCTCAACGAGACCGACGGTATCGTAGCGACCAAAAAGCTGTTGGAGAAAATCCGCGAGCGATACGCCGGGGCGTGAGACGAACTCATCGCTGGCCGGCCATGTTGTCAAGGCAAACGCCAGCGTTTCTTTTGAGACCGTCCAGACCCGCGCGTTTTATCGGGGAATCAGCGAATCGGGCCTCGAACGATTCCGGCGTCAGATTCAAGACCTCTTGCAGGTTGAGTTCGGCCCTGTCGGGATAGAACTTGAACTGCTTGTTCCTGCATAGCGGCGCAGCATTCTGATAGGGGCAGGCAAGAACACATTCGTCACAGCCAAAGAGCCGGTCGCCCATCTTTCGAGCCAGCTCGGGCGAGATCGGGCCTTTATGCTCTATCGTCAAATAGTTGATGCAGCTTCCGGCATCGAATTGCCCATCGGGCCTCAGAGCGCCCGTCAGGCAGGTATCGAGGCACCGCGTGCAGCCAGCACATCCGGCCGCAATCAGCTCATCTGGTTGTATTTCCAGGCCGGTGACGATCTCGCCCAGGAAGATTTCGCAGCCGAATTCGGGATTGATGAGCATGTGGTTTTTCCCGATGAAGCCCAGTCCCGCCCTGACCGCGAGCGCCCGCTCGGCCAGCGGCGCCGAGTCAACGCAGACCTTGAACCTGAAGTCATCTCCTGCAAGCGAAGCTATGAAATCGGCGAGCCGGCTCAATCGCTCTTTCATAAACGGATGATAATCTTCATATTGGGCGTAGCGGGCGACTCTGCCTGCCGGACCGCCTGCGCGGGCGGGTCTGGGTTTTTGCCGGGGCAATGTATAGTTGAGTCCAACCACGATGACCGATCTTGCATCTTGGAGCAGCTTAGCCGGGGCGAGGCGCTTCTGCAGGTTCCTGTGCATGTAGCCCATCTGGCCTGCGAGGCCCGACCGCAGCCATCGAGCGAAGATTTCCGCCTGATCGGCGTCTATCGGGGCCGCATCCGTGACACCGGCCAGGTCGAAACCCAACTCGATGGCCTTGCTCTTTATTTCTTGAGACAAACTCATAAGAGCGATTATACTACAGGCGGTCGTGAGTTTTAAGTCCGGGCGGGCTGTATTGCGTCCGGCAGCGCCCTGATTACTTGACGCGGGCGCTGAGCAAGCAGAATGGAGAATTGCCGAACATGGAATCGAACTCGAATGTCTTGCCGAAGCTCCTCCGCGGCATCATTCCTCCTCTTGTCACGCCTCTTTTGGACCGCGACAGCCTCGACGTCGCCGGTCTGGAGCGGCTGATCGAGCACGTTCTTACCGGCGGCGTTCACGGGCTATTTATTCTGGGCACAACCGGTGAGGCGCCGAGCCTGAGCCACCGGCTGCGCCACGAGCTTATCGAGCGCGTCTGCGGCCAGGTCAAAGGGCGGGTCCCGGTGCTGGTTGGAATCACCGACACGTGCTTTACCGAATCGGTGAATATGGCCTGCAAAGCAAAGGACGCTGGCGCGCAGGCCGTCGTGCTGGCGCCGCCCTACTACTTCCCGGCGGGCCAGCCTGAGCTGTTAGAGTACCTCAAACACCTGGTGCCCGAGCTGCCGCTGCCCTTGTTTCTGTACAACATGCCGCGATACACCAAGGCCGTCTTCGAGCCCCAGACCGTACGAGCGGCGGCTGACATCCGCGGTGTGGTGGGCTTGAAGGACAGCTCGGGCAACATGTCTTATTTTCACCAGCTCCAGTCCCAGTTGAGCGACCACCCGGACTTCTCGCTTCTGATGGGCCCCGAGGAACTGCTGGCGGAGGCCGTCCTGTTGGGCGCGCACGGCGGCGTCTGCGGCGGCGCCAACCTCATCCCGAGGCTTTACGTCGATTTGTACAACGCAGCCAGATCAAAGGACGTGCAGACGATGCAGGCCCTGCACAACAAAGTCATGCAGATCAGCGCAACTATCTATAACGTCGGGCGCTATGAGTCGAGCTTCCTTAAAGGTGTCAAGTGCGCCCTTTCGTGTATGGGCATCTGCAATGATTTTTTGGCTGAGCCGTTTCACCGTTTTCGCGGCGCGGAGCGCGACGTGATTCATAAGCGCCTGGACGAACTTGGAATCGTTCAGTAACGACTGAGGCGAATTTCAATAGGAGTCAGAGTTAATGCAGGGAAATCTCGGAACCATCGACATCGCTATTCTGCTGGCCTATTGCTGCGTCGTGGTTGCGATGGGCATCTACTATGAGCGCAAGTCCCGCACCGCCGAGCAATTTATGGTCGCCGGCCGGACGATTCCCACGTGGGCGGCGGGTCTGGCGGTGATGAGCACCTATACCAGCAGCATTTCATATATCGCCACGCCCGGCAAGGCCTTTGACTCCAACTGGCACCCGATTATCTTCTCGCTCTGTATCTTTCCGGTGGCATGGCTGGTCTGCAGGTACGCCGTATCGTACTACCGCAAGACCATGCTCATCTCGGTTTACTCATTCCTGGAAGACAGGCTCGGCACGTGGGGCCGGGCGTACGCAGCGGCGGCGTTTGTGCTGTATATGATCGGGCGCGTCGCAGTCATCCTCTACCTGGTCGGCCTGTTGCTGAGCACATTCGTTCCGTGGAGTATTGGCACTGTAATCATCATCGTCGGCCTTGTCACTATTGCTTACACACTGCTCGGCGGGATGGAGGCCGTGATTTGGACGGATGTCCTTCAATCGGTAATTATGATCGTCGGCATCATCTGCTGCGCTGTGAGCTTGTCGATGGACGTTTTTTCCGGGCCGGACTACTTGATACGATCAGCGCTCGAAGCCAATAAGTTCAGCTTGGGTAGCTGGGATTTGTCTCTGTCTTCCCGCACGGTCTGGGTTATGATCATCTACGGAATTACGGAGAACCTGCGGAGCCTGCTGGCTGACCAGAACTACGTGCAGAAATACTGCACTGTGCGTACGGAGCGCGATGCGAAGCGCTCAATCTGGATCGCGATGCTGATTTATATTCCGCTGACGGCGATCTTTCTTTATATCGGCACAACGCTGTTTGCCTTTTACTCGCCTGGCGGAACAAAGCTCGCAGAGGGCATCACCAAAGGCGATCAAGTCTTCCCTTACTTCATCGCCACAGAGGTTCCGACGGGCCTGAAAGGGCTGATTATCGCCGCGATTATCGCCGCGGCCATGAGCACGGTGGATTCGGCGCTAAATTCCTCGGCGACGGTTCTGCTGCTGGACTTCCACAAGCGATATCTCAATCCGAATATTGGCGACCGGGCCAGCGTGCTGTTTCTGCGTTTGGCAACGGCGGTCTGGGGCCTGCTCGGGACCGGGGCCGCCCTTCTGATGATTCGAGCAAAAAGCGCCCTGGATGTCTGGTGGCAGATCTCCGGAATCTTCGGCGGCGCGCTCCTGGGCTTGTTTCTTTTGGCCTTCCTGCGGATCCGGCTTCGTCTGTGGCAGGGCCTTGCATCGATCGGTGTTAGCATCGCTGTAGTAAGCTGGGGGACATTTGCACGCGATCTGCCCGCCTCGTGGCAGTGGGCGCAGTGCAACCTTGAGGCGATCATCGTCGGCGCGGTGGGGACGGCGGCGATGATGGCGGTCGCCACCCTCCTGAGCCTGACGAATCGGAGCCAATCCATCCCAGCCTGAGAAATCTTCAAGGAGGTTTTCATGCCCGTCAACAAGCTCGGACGAAACGCCATGAGAGCTCTTGCATCGCGATTGGTACTATTGGCTGCAACGATGGTCTTAATGATGCCGTTTTCTGTTCTCGCCAAGGCCATCGCCGAATGGGACTTCAGCAAGGGGCTGCAAGGCTGGACGGGAAATAATCGCGTGGAGAATCTTTCCTTCTCCGCGGAAGGCCTGGTCGTGAAATCCACCGGCGAAGACCCGTGGATAGAGGGGCCGGCCATTGATCTGCCCGCCGACAAAATCTGCCGAGTGAAAATACGAATGAAATCGAATGCCGACGCCGGCGCGGAGCTGTTTTACGGCAGAACATTCAAAGCGGGAGATTCCGTTCGATTCAGCGTGCGGACCGCTGGCCGGTGGCACGACTACTCTCTTGTGATTCGGGACAAATTGGGTCCCGACACGCGCTTCCGCCTCGACCCTTGCACGGAGCGAGGCGAGATTACAGTCGCCTCCATCATGGTCGAGACAATCAGCCAGACAGTCGTTCCCGCGTTGGAAAAACCGAGAGAGCCAGGCCGAACCGCAAGTCCGGTCTCGGTCAAATCAGGGAGCCTGGAGTTTGAACATTACGCAGGCAGTTGGGGGAATTTCGCTCTTAAAGTCAATGGCGTGCAGATGGCTGCCGGGTACGACAACGAATTGATCGGCCTGGTCTTGGGCAAGCGCACCGAATGGCTCAATCTCAGGAATGCGAAGGTAACGTTCAACAACCGTTCTGAGCGCAGTGAATCTACAGACAGCGCGGTTATCGAGGACAGCCAGGGCGGAAAATGGGAGCTTCAAAGACAGATTAAGCCGGGACAGCGCGACGGGACGGTCTCAGTCACGATCGAATTGCGAGTCGATAAGGACAGGGACGTTGTGCACATGCCCTGGCTGACGATTTTTCCAGGTCTGGGCACGTTTGGCCAAAGCAAAGACCAGGGCTTGTTCGCAGGTCTGGAATATCTTAGCGACGAGCCGAGCAGCAGCGAAGCGGACATTGAGACGCCGGACCACGTCCGCCGGGTCCCGGATCCGCTCAAGATCACGTTTCCCCTGGCAGCCATCGCGCACGGCGGCAATTACATCGGCGTCATCTGGGGGCCGTCCGGCGTGGTTGCGGCTGCTTTCGATTCGCCCGACACGATTTACAATTCGGGCGCCCACGTCATCTCACTTTCGGGTCCGGCCGTGGGTGAGCTTCGTTTCGAGAATGATTTCTGCGCTCACACGCCCTTGAGGCTCAAAGCGAACACGCCCCTGAAGGTCTCGGTGCTGATTATCGGCGGGCAAGGAAAAACCGTCGTCCCAGCCGTCAGGCACTATGTCGCCTTGAAGGGACTGCCTGACGTCCCCGAATTCGAAGGTGGCTTCAACGCCGCGGTCGAACTGCTTTCTCACGGATGGCTGGATTCGCAGATCAATCACGATGGTCTTTTTAGACATGCGGTCTGGGGCAGCAGTTTCCCCCCAGGCCCCGCGGCGGATGCGGCGATGTTCATCGATTGGCTCGCCCATCATGCTACCGACAAAGAACTCCGCCAGAGGTTGAACAGTGCGAAAAGCCAAGCACTCGCCAAAATCCCTACGGCGCAGCCTTTCTCAAGCTGCGTTTCGCACGCGCACCTGCCCGCAGCGCCCTTTGTTTTCGGGCGCACATTCGATTTCGTTGAGCAAAGACGCAGTCAGGCGGTGCGTTTGCTCGAGAACTACGACAAGGACGGCGTCAAGCTTTACCAGCCGGACAAGACGGATTATTCGAGAACGCATTTCGAAAAACATGCCAACGGTCTGGCAGGCCGGGACATGGTGGCGATTCTCGAAGGGGCTGTTCTATCGGGAGATAGAGATCTCGCAGCCAAGGCGATTGAGCTGCTCGACAAGCTGACCACTCTTTATGCCGATACGGTGCCACGCGGGGCGCAGACCTGGGAGGTCCCCCTGCATACGCCGGACATACTGGCTTCCGCTCACATGGTTAAGGTTTATACGCTCGGCTATGTTCTTTCAGGACAAGAAAAGCATCTTGAGCAAGCCAGATACTGGGCCTGGACGGGGGTCCCGTTTGTTTACCTTTACCCGCCGACACCGGGCCGCGTGGGACCTTATGCAACAATCGCCGTCTTAGGCGCGACCAACTGGAAGACGCCGGTGTGGCTCGGGCGCCCCGTCCAGTGGTGTGGGCTTGTTTATGCCTCGGCTTTGCACCTGCTGAGCGAATACGACCCGCAAGGCCCCTGGGAAAAAATCGCCAATGGGATCACAGTCACCGGCCTGCAAATGTCCTGGCCTCGCAGCGACCCGGAGCGTCAGGGGTTGCTGCCCGACTTTTTCGATTTGAGCGCGCAAATAGCCGCCGGGCCTGCCATCAACCCCGGGACGGTGCAGGCCCACATACCAGAGCTCTATGGGAAAGGCAAGATATACGACGTTAGGAAACTCATCCGTAGCGGTTGGTTCATCAACGCACCTGGTGCCATAGGCAATATCCACGAAGACACAGGCCGCGTTACCTTCACAGTAGATGGCTGGGGCGAGAAGTCCTACTACGTCGTCCTCTGTGGAATTGAAAAAGAGCCTGGACAAGTCTCCGCACGCAGCGTGAGTGACAATTCGCAACAACAGTCCGCCTTCGAGTCAGCCGAAACACAGTTCCACAGTGAACAGCATATCCTGGTGATCGCTCTGAAGGGAAAATCGGAAATCCAAATGCAGTAAAGAATCCGAGTCTCAATGCACCGTATGTTGGGCTGTCCCACGAGGCCATTGTAAATAAACTGTGAACGGGTTACCATAGCGCCTAACTCTAACAAACACGAGAAAGATGATGACAAAAGAATTGATCGGCATCATAGGCGGGACGGGACTTGGTGACGCACTGGGCGAGCACATCACCGATGCGAAACGTCACAAGATCGAGACCCCGTTCGGCAAGCCCAGCGATGCCATCCTGGTCGGCAGGTTCGGCCAAAGAAAAATCGCGTTCCTGAACCGCCACGGCGAGGGACACAGACTCTCGCCGAGCGAGGTGCCGTTTGCTGCGAACATTTTCGCTCTGAAAAAGCTCGGCGTCCATACGATCCTCAGCAGCGGAGCGGTTGGCTCGCTTCGGGAAGAAATTGCTCCGGGACATTTGGTCCTCGTCGATCAGTTCATTGACAAGACATTCAAGCGGACCGGCAGCTTCTTCGCAGGTTTTGGAGCGGTGCATTGCGAGATGGCTGAGCCGACGTGTTGGCGCCTACGGCAGATACTTATCGAAACGGCAAGAGGTATTGAGGTAAGAACCCACCCGAGGGGCACGTATGTGTGCATGGAAGGGCCCCAGTTTTCCACGCGGGCCGAATCGCTCATGCACCGGGCCTGGGGCGCAGATTTGATCGGCATGACCGCTATGCCCGAAGCCAAGCTGGCCCGGGAGGCACAGATCTGCTACGCACTAATCGCCCTGGCCAGCGACTATGACTGCTGGAGGCCCCACGAGGGCAAAAAGGACAAGCAGACTCTTCTGCAGGAGATCTTGGGCAATCTCAAGGCGGCAACGGAGAATTGTCTGCAACTGATCAAGGCCGTCTTAGCCAGCGACCATGAATTTGTCAGCGAGAGTTGTCACTGTCGAAAGAGTCTCGACTTGGCGGTCTGGACGGACCAGAGCCGGATCGCGGAGGTGGATAAGAAAGAGTTGGGAGTGCTTTTTGAATAGTCCGATGCTTGAAAGGATGACACAATGGAAGGGCCGGCCCGCAAGATATTTGTTTTCGTTGTGACCGTTGCCGTGATGCTCATAGGGGGTTGCAGCGGTTCAGAAACGCCGAGCGTGAAACAAGGCAGGGCTCTTGCCGCTGAGAACATCGAGCTAAGAAAGCAATTGGAGCAGCGCAGCGCGGAGATAGAAAAGCTGACGCAGCGGCACGGCGAAGAAATCAAGAAGCAGCAGAGCCTGCTCGAAAAGTGTGAGCAGGAAAGCCAGACCTGGAAAACGAAGGCCCAGCAGAACATCAGGGATCAGGTCAAAGGCGTCCTTGACACAGTAGTGGAAGAGAACGCAAGACTCCGCGAGGAGAACAAAGCACTCAAGGCGCAGGTTGAAGAGCTTCAGACGCAGCCCAAACAGAGCGGAAGCACCGAGAAGTAACCGAGAGCGTAGGGTGTGCAACTTGTTGCACACGCGGACTCGATCGGGCTATTGCACGCCAGCCCAATCCGCGTGGGCAAAAACGGAAGTTGCCCATCCTACGAGCGGATTCTAAGCGGTATGGCTGCACACTTTCTGCACGGCTTTCATGCAGCCGGGCGATTCTTCCTTCGGGTAGCGTTTTTGCATGGCCGCGGCGACGAGCCCGACGAACATCGGCTGCGGCCGCAAGGGGCGCGAGGTCAGGCACGGATGGGCCTGCGTCCCGAGAAAGTACGGATGAGAGGGCAGCTCAAGAATTTGCATGATCGGCTGATTTGGCGCCTTGCCCGAGAAGACCAGGCCCGCCTCTTCGAGCCGCTCGATGTAGCGAGGATCGACCTCGTAACGGTGTCTGAAGCGCATTCTGACCGAATTGATTTTGCCGAAGAGTTCCCACGCCATCGTGTTGGCTTTGAGTTGGACGTCCCTTCCGCCCAGGCGCATATTTCCGCCGAGGCCCTCGATTTTTTTCTGTTCGGGCAGGATGTCAATCACCGGCTCGGGGCACTCCGGCTCGATCTCGGTGCTATTGGCGCGCGCCAGGCCGCACACGTTGCGCGCAAACTCGATCACCGCCATTTGAAAACCGAAGCAAAGCCCCAGATAGGGCAAATTGCTTTCTCTGGCGTGCTTGATACACGCAATTTTTCCCTCCGCGCCGCGGGTGCCGAAGCCGCCCGGCACGATAATGCCGTCAACGTCCTCAAGATTGCTGGCGACGTTTTCGTCCGTGAGATTGGTCGTGTCGATCCATTTGATCTTGACGGCGCAGGATAGCGCGATGCCCGCGTGCTCGAGGGCGTTGATGATCGAGGCGTAGCTGTCGCGGACGGAGGTGTATTTGCCGGTGATGCCGATGGTGACTTCATGGCTCGCCGAGCCGATCTTGTCGGTGAAATCGCACCACTGCGCCCAGGCCTTGCGTTCGTGGCGAAGGTTGATTCTGTCATCGATCTTGAGCAGGCGCGCGACCTCGAAATCCAGGCCCACCTCGCGCAGCATCGCCGGGATCATGTAGATGCTTGCCGAGTCGGGCAGGCTGATGACCCTCTCGAAGGGGACGTTGCTATAGACGCTGATCTTCTGGCGGGCTTTCTCCGCGACGGGATTGCTCGCGCGGCAGGCGATGATGTCCGGCTGAATGCCGCACTGCATAAGCTGCTTGATACCCAATTGCGCCGCCTTGGATTTCTGCTCGCCTAAGGTCTTCGGCTCCAGGATATACGTCAACGCCACAAAGCAGCTACTGTTCGGGCCTTCCTCGTATGCCAGCTCGCGCGTCGCCTCGATGTAATAGGCGTTTTCCAGATCGCCCACGGTGCCGCCAATCTCAACAAAGACGATATCAGCGTTGGATTCCATGGCTAATTGACGCAGCTTGAGCTTGACCTCGCCGGTGACGTGCGGAATCATTTGAACGTCCCGGCCGAGATAATCGCCGTGCCGTTCCTTATTGAGAACGGCGTTGAAAATTTGGCCGCTCGTAGCGAAATTGGCCCGGCTCAAATCCTGATCGAGCATCCGCTCGTATGTGCCCAGGTCCATGTCTGTTTCCATGCCGTCATCGAGGACGAACACTTCGCCGTGCCGGAAGGGATTCAGCGTGCCCGAGTCGATATTCAGATAACCTTCGAGCTTGATCGGCGCAACCTTGAGACCCTTATCCAGCATCAGCTTGGCTAAGCAGGATGAGAATATCCCCTTGCCCAAGCCGCTCATCACTGTGCCCATCACAAACACGTAACGGGCCTTGCCCTTCTTATACCCCTTCGGCACCGGCGAGAAAAACTCGCTCTCCGTCGAAATATCACTAACAGAAGCTAACAAATCCTTGTCTTTCGTCATTTATTCTCCTCTATGTCATTCCCGCGAAGGCGGGAATCCATTTCTTTGAATTCTATCTTAGATATTTCCTTAATAGCATTAAGCAATCTACATTGTCAATTTGGGTATATTTTGGCGCTGTGTAAACATTATTATCACGTGCTCTATTACTATGCAATTCAGAATTTAGTCGGTCTAATTCTTCTTTTATCATATTGAATGCTGTACCATAAACTTGGCATTTTGGAGATATTGACTCAGGTAGTCCAAGTATTTTCATATTCTCTGGTGCATATCCAAAACCAAGAAAGAAAATCACTTCTGCTTGTTTTAATAAATTGTTTGCTTCTATCAATTCTGGATTTTCTTTTACTTCGTATATTGTTTCGATATTCTTAGCTGTTCGTTCTAATAATGGCTCATCTATCTGTTGTTTGTAATCAACAAAATCAGTTTGGTTCTCCCACTTAAGGGGCGCAATCTTTCCATAAACGTGAATTATCTTCAATTTTTTTAGGGTCTGAATAATCATATCTTCGGGTACTTCAGAATATAGACATCGAAGAGAATTATATAAAAATTGCTCCAATGATCTATCATAGTTAAATGTGATAAATGTAATATTACCATCAGAGAAATCTGGAAGGGCATCGATACCAATTAATCCATCAAGAAATCGATTATATAAGTAAAAATACCAATCCCCACCTTGGAAACCTGCTGTTCCCCATAAATATCTTTTGTGATCAGGTGTTTTCCGAAGGTCATCTAATCGTTCTTGTTCTCTTTTTGCTTCTTCTCCAAAACGACTATTTAGCTCAGCTCTAAAAATTTCAAAGGAAAGAATGTATTTACCGGTTGAGGCAAGTTTGGGATTATTTGCCATGAATACATCTATCGACTTGATATGTGCATTTTTGAATATTTTTATAAAATGTTGAATGTCTCGTACTTTTTTGTCTTTATCATTTAGATTAAGCCGTCTATCTTGAAGATAACTAAAATAGCTATCACGAAAACCACCATCAAAACATATTATTTCTCTGAGACATGCACCAGAAGGATAACCATAGGGGCAACTTGCGCCGGCTCCTAAAACAAAAACTGTTCTTTTTTTTATCATTTAATTTCTCTGTGTTCTCTGTGCCCTCTGTGGCAAAAAATTATTTGTTTCCTCTGTGGCTTTTTTATACCTTTTTACAAACTCTGCGTATTGTTCGGGGGTGTCGATGCCGTCGCAGGTGTGTTCGACTTTGCCGACTAAGATTCCGTAGCCGTTTTCGATGGCCCGCAGTTGTTCGAGCTTTTCGGTCTTCTCTAACGGCGTTTGGGGCAAAGCGGTAATCTCGCGCAGGAATTTCTTCCGGTAGGCGTAAATGCCGATATGCCGCAGGTATTGGCGAACGTCTCCGACGCCCGCCTTTTCCCGGTCGTACGGAATCGGCGAACGCGAGAAGTAGATTGCTTTCCCGCAATCAGTTTTGAGTTTTGGGTTTTGAGTTTTGAGTTTACTGCTATCCGCTGTACGCCGTATGCTCCACGCTACTATGACCTTCACAATATTCGGGTCAGCGACCTGTTCGGCGGTCTGGAAAGCCGCGGCGAGCGTGGCCATCGGATAATCAGGATGCTCGACCAGCAGCTTGGCCAGATGGTCGATATTAGCCGGGTCGATTTCGGGCTCATCGGCCTGTAAGTTGACCACAATCTCAACGTCCATGCCGGCGACGGCTTCGGCGATGCGATCCGTGCCGCTCTGGTGCTCGGGCGAGGTCAGAACGCACTCGGCACCGAAGCTCTTGGCGGCGGCAACGACCTTTTCGTCATCGGCGGCGATGATGACCTTCTGCGGCAGCTTCGCTAAGCAGGCCCGCTCGTAGGTGTGCTGGATGAGGAATTTGCCGGTCTGGTTGGCGAGAACCTTACCGGGGAATCGGGTCGAGCTGTAACGGGCCGGTATAACAGCAACAATATTCATTCTCGTTGAGCCTCTATGTCAGCAAAATTTAGTACTCGCGTAAGCGGTTCATCTTCAGGGAACTCAAAAGCCGCGATGCACCGCCTGAGGCGTCCCTTACGGGAGTGCGGCCTCGAAATTCCAACTGGACACTTATCGTAATGCGCAAATGCGCCTGTGTCAACAGGCCCGGCGGGAAATCTCATTTTTGTTGACGATTTAATGCCATATCCATATCATTATTCCCGTCAAAAGCCAAATTTCAAGGAGCCGAAACTATGAGAAACGTTGTGAGAATAATTGTCCTTGTCGCGGTGGCGGCCGTTTCGGCCTTCATCGGCTGCAAGCAGAAAGACCAGCCAAAGGACCAGCAAAACTCCGCGAAGAAGTATCAAATCGCCGTGATCCCCAAGGGCACGACCCATATCTTCTGGAAGAGTATTCACGCCGGGGCGCTGAAGGCCGAGCAGGAGCTCAAAGCCGCCGGGCTGGACGTCGAAGTGATATGGAAAGGCCCGCTTAAGGAAGACGACAGAGAATCGCAAATCCGCGTCGTGGAGGATTTTGTCACGCGAGGCGTCAGTGGGATTGTGCTGGCCCCGCTGGATGACGCGGCACTGCGCATGCCGGTCAAGGACGCCGTCAGCAACGGCATCCCGGTGGTGATTATCGACAGCGACCTCAAGAGCGAGGATTACGTGAGCTTTGTGGCGACCGACAACTACGTCGGCGGCAGAAAAGGCGGCGAACGCTTAGCGGAAATCTTAGGCGGCAAAGGCAAGGTCATCATGCTTCGCTATCAGGAAGGCTCAGCCAGCACGATGAACCGCGAACAGGGCTTCTTGGACGTGCTGAAAGAGAAGTACCCGGGCATCGAAGTCGTCAGCGCAAACCAATACGGTGGAGCCACTACCGAAAGCGCTTACCAAGCCAGCGAAAATTTGCTTGCGCCGCTGAGGACGGCGGATGGCGGCTTGACGATCAACGGCATCTTCTGCCCGAACGAATCGACGGCCTTTGCCATGCTCCGGGCTTTGGAGGACAGCGGCCTAGCGGGCAAAGTCAAATACGTCGGCTTCGACAGCTCGGACCGCCTCGTGCAGGGACTCCAGAACGGCCAGATCCACGGACTTGTGCTTCAGGACCCCATCAACATGGGCTACTTAGGCGTCAAGATGATTGTCGCACACCTGCGAGGCGAGAAAGTCGAGAAACGAATCGATACCGGTTCAGAGGTTGCAACTGCGGAGAACATGAGCGATCCGAAGATGAAGAACCTGCTGGAGCCGGATTTCAAGAAATGGCTGAACGAATAGACGCACACGAATCCGCAGTCCGGCTCGAAATGCAGGCAGTCTCCAAACGCTTCGGGGCAACCGTCGCGCTGGAGGACGTGGGGATCAAGGTCGCCGCAGGCGAGGTCCTGGCGCTGGTGGGCGAGAACGGGGCGGGCAAGAGCACCCTGATGAAAGTCTGCTCCGGGGCGGTCAAGCCGGACTCGGGCCAGATGTGGCTCGACGGCCAGCCGTATCGGCCGGGTAATCCACTGGAAGCCCGCCGGGCGGGGGTCGCCATGATCTACCAGGAGCTTTCGCTGGCCCCGCATCTGAGCGTCCAGGAAAACATCATGCTGGGGATGGAGCCGGCAAAGCTGGGCGTGGTGCGCTGGGGGCAGGTCCGGCAGCGAGCCCTTGAGGCGATCAGCGAATTTGACAATCCGGAATTGACGCCGGATGCGCGCGTGAGCCGACTGTCGGTCGGCTCGCAGCAACTGGTCGAGATAGCCAGGGCGCTAGCCATTGGTTGCCGCGTGCTGGTGCTCGATGAGCCGACCAGCAGCCTGACGCAGCAGGACGTGGAGCGGTTGTTCGAGATCATCGGCCGGCTGAAACAGCAGGGCAAAGCCATCGTTTATATCTCTCACTTCATCGAGGAGGTCAAGCGCGTCGCGGACCGGGTCACGGTTCTGAGGGACGGCAGGGTCGTGGGCAGCAGCGCCGTGGCGGCGATTACCGCCGACCGAATCGTAGCAATGATGGTGGGACGACAGGTGGATGAGCTTTATCCTCGCTCCGAGCGTCCGGCTGGCGAGGTCATCCTGGAGATTGAAGACTTGGCCGGCCTTCAAAACCCCAAGTCGGCGTCTTTGCAGTTGCGGCGAGGCGAAGTCCTGGGCATCGCCGGGCTGGTCGGCGCCGGACGAACGGAGCTTCTGCGAAGCCTCTTCGGACTCGAACCGGTCAAGAAAGGCCGCATTCGGTTGGGTGTGTACACCGGGCCGGCCTCGCCGGTGAAGCGATGGATGCAGGGCGCGGGCCTACTAAGCGAGGATCGCAAAGAAGAGGGATTGGCCCTGTCCCTGAGCGTTGCGGATAATGTCACACTATCGAAACTGAAAGGCTTTGGCCCGCTCGGTTTGGTCCTGCCTGGCCGACAGGACAGAGCGACCCGACGATGGTTGGAGCAGTTGGATATCCGCTGCCGGGGACCCCGGCAACCTGCGTCGTCTCTGTCCGGCGGCAACCAGCAGAAAGTCGCGCTGGCGCGGCTGCTCCAGCACGATGTAGATGTCTTCCTGCTGGATGAACCCACGCGAGGGATCGACGTGGCAGCCAAGGCCCTCGTGTACAAGCTGATCAACGCGCTGGCCGCCGGCTCGCCAGGCGAAGGCCGTGAGCCGAAAGCCGTCTTGATGGTCAGCAGCTATTTGCCTGAGCTGATGGGAGTCTGCGACCGCGTGGCGGTGATGTGCCGCGGAACGCTCGGGCCGACACATCGGATCAAGGAAGTCAACGAGCATACGCTGATGCTGGAGGCGACCGGCCAGGAGGCAACTGCATGAGCGATAGGCAAGTGACGCCGAATCGGAAAACGACGATCAATTGGCGAGGTTTGCTCAACACGCTCAGCCCGGTATTAGCTCTGGTGGCCGTGTTTGAATTGTTCGTGCAGATCGCGCCGTCGAGCTTCGCAACCGGGCGAAACGTGGAAATGATCGCCCGGCAGACCACGATTGTCGGGGTGGCCGCACTGGGGATGACGCTTGTGATTATCGCCGGAGGGATAGACCTGGCGACCGGCTCAATCGTCGCGCTGAGCACGGTGGTCATCGCCTGGCTGCTGCAGTACGCCGGCGTCAGTCCGCTGATCGCGGCGCTCGGCGGCGTGGCCGCAGCGACGCTTTTTGGGCTGCTCAGCGGCGTACTGATCACCCGGCTGCGCGTCGTGCCCTTCATTGTCACCTTAGGGATGATGTTAGTCGTTCGCGGAGCGGCCAAAGGGATCGGGCGAGAGCAGAAGATCGACGTGGACCCGACCCGACTCGCCTGGCTCGACGACCTTCTGGCTTCGGTCCCGCCCGACCGGAGCTGGATGCTCCTGCCGCCTGGCGTCTGGATGATGATTTTGCTGGCGCTGGCGATGGCGGCTCTGCTTCGGTACACGCGCCTGGGCCGGCATGCGTTCGCGCTGGGCTCGAACGAGCAGACGGCCCGGCTGTGCGGCGTGGCCGTCGAGCGCGTCAAAGTTATCGTGTACGCACTGTGCGGGGCCTTTGCGGGTCTTGCCGGCTTGATGCAGTTCTCCCGCCTGACCGTCGGAGACCCGACGGTCGCCGTCGGGCTGGAGCTCAACGTGATCGCGGCAGTTGTCATCGGCGGAGGCAGCCTCAGCGGGGGCGAAGGCTCGATCCTCGGAACGCTCGTCGGAGCGCTGATTATGACCGTGATCGCCTCCGGGTGCACGCAGATGGGCCTGCCGAACTGGGTCCAGGAAATCGTCACGGGCGCGATTATCGTCGTCGCCGTGGCCCTCGACCGCCTGCGCCACCGCCGAACGGCGTGATCCTATTCTCGATTCCCGTTCGGCCCCTGCGGCTACTTCGCATCGAACATCCCGGAAAATAGCAATTTTTCCGCCAACACTTCGACGCTCTTGAGCATTATACTTATAGACAGACGTGAACCGACCTGGGTCGAACGCGGGCCGTGAATGGGACAAATACGGATTTTACGACGGGAGCGAACCAGACAATTGACCAACAGTCGTCACGATTGAGCCTGACGGAAGTCTTCTTCGCCGAATTGGCGCGCCTGAAGCGAATCATCGCCGGCATGGGATTGAGCACATCCGATGGCGAAGACATCCTGCAGGACGTGGCGGTCCGAGCGTTGCGCCAATCCGGATTGTTTGAAAGCCGAGAGGACCGCGTTCGACGGCTGACAAAAGTCATCGTCAACCAATGCCTGATGGAACATCGCCGCCGGGGAAGCTTTCAAAGGCAAGCTCACGAAATACTGAAGCGAAGACTCGACGGCAAAACGGCTTCCAAGGCGGCAGATGCGAAAGCAATAGTGGTTGAGGAGCTTGAGCTTGTGCGAGAAAGTTTGAGACAACTGGATGCTTCATTGCTGGCCCCGATGGTATTGCAGTACTTCTGTGATTTGGATTCTACGGAGGTTGGGCGGATTTTAGGATTGAATCCTTCCACGGTGCGGGGCCGCTTGCGAGAAGGCAGGATGATTCTCGCCAAACGATCATTGGAACGAGGTGTGGGACGCTGATGGAAAAGTCGTGCAAAGAAGTTGAAGAAATGCTCGTTGATTATGCGGACGGGCAGTTGTCGCCGGATGATTCGAGCAAAGTTGCAGAGCATTTGGCCGATTGCGATAAATGCCGGAAGGTTCCGGACGCCCTGCAAAGGTCGCTCGCGCTTGCTGGCGTGATCTGGGCCGACGGCCTGACTGAGACAGAGAACCTTCGCATTCCCGCCGTCCGTAAAACCGGAAGAATCCGCCCCCTTCATTATGCCGCCATCGCAGCGAGCGTTTTGCTGGTGGCAACAGCTTCTATCGTCTGGCGTGCCTTAGTGAAGCCAAAAGAGGCCGAAGTCGCGTTCGCCCAGATCGAACGCAGAATCACCGAATCGGCCAGCGCCGCCCGCCTGTTGGCCGCCACGGAGCTTCTGGCTGAGTATCCGGACGCACAGCCGCTTGTCAATCAACAGTATCGCTACATCGTCGAGATGTACCCGGAAACGACCGCCTCAAATAAGGCAAAACTGCGAATGCCATAAGCAAAGAAAGGAGACGTGAAAAATGATTTGCTCAAGAAGAATCCGACTCGCGATCAGTTTCATTCTTACCTGTATTACCGCGTCAATGTTGGGCGTCGAACCCAACGAGACCAAAGTCGATCTGAAATTTGAAACGGACAACCAAGAGTCGCAATCGTGGATCCGTGACAGACAAAGTAACCGAGGGCGAGGCCCCATCAGACCCACGCACGTGGCCGCACTCTACGTTCGAAGGGCCAACCATAACTTGCCAAATAGCCAGGAGGAAATGGTGGAAGTGTTGAACACGACTTCAGGCAAGTTGCTGTCCGAGCAACAGCGAGAGTTCCTGACGGCCTCGGATGCCGTCGCCTGGTGGGGTATTGAGGATATCCAGAACCACGATATGGTCCTTCTGTACGCAGTCAGTGAAGAGGATGCGAAAAAAACAGCACGAGCTTATCTTGAGACCGTAACAGAAAGAATCATTGCAGCAAAACAGCGGTACGAGAAGCAGCTCAATGAGACGATAACACAAATAAGCGAAATCGAGAAGGGACTCCCAGAGAAAAACAAGCAAGCCGAGGAGGCAAAATTGAAATACAAGGAAGCAAAGGACGCTCGCTATTTTTCACTCGATGACGGCGAAGCCTACGACAGGGCCAAAGAGACTATGTTCCAGATGGATAAGATGCTGGATGCCCTGGAAATCGAACTTGCGGGGATACGCGAGAAGCTGGGGGCAATCAACGAGTATCGCAAGCCTGCTCAAGATGTACAAGACGTTGTGCGGCGCAGAAGTCTGCCTGACGGGATGATGGCGAAGCTGGAAGAGATGTTTGTCGAACAAACGATCGAGTTTAAGAGTGCCGAGGCCAGAAAACAGACGGCCCTGAAGATTCGTGACCGGGAAAAGGCATTTCTTGACCAGTTCAAACAGTGGGATAATCTGGAGGTTGAGGCCACAAACTTGTCGAAGTCTCTTGGCGATTCCAGACGTAGAAAGACGCTGATTGAAGGACAGCTCAAGAACCCCAGGCCGGACATGATGCCACCGATCATATACCAGAACAAGGTGACCATTTATCCTGTGCTCACAAAGTGATCAGCCGCACAAGTAGTCCCTTAGTCCGTCGACAAGGAGCGATGAAGAAAGTAGAATGAACTCGATCTGACGTACTCGGCTCATATCGAGTATCAAGTATCTGGTATCGAGGATCGAGAATGATTGTCGGCGTGATGACAGCTCACTTATCATTGCAGGGGATCACCTCGCTCAAGGGAAAACGGAGCATCGTCAAGAGTCTGATCGGGCGGCTCAAGAGCCGGTTCAATATCTCAATCGCGGAAGTTGACCACCAGGATAGCAAAAGCATCGCCGTGCTCGGCGTGGCGGTCGTCAGCAACGACTCTCGTTTCATCGACCAGCAGTTTGACGCCATCGTCAGTTTCATGCGCAATGACGGCCGTTTCTACTTAGGGCAAGTCGAACGCGAGACTTTCTCCTGATTCAAATAAAGAGTATCCGGTCGATAACGAATCTCGCACTCAAGAATACATCCAGCGCCATGGGGGCACAAAGTACCAGCAGCCGCACCGGATGAACCCGCAAGTTGGCGCGCACGATAAAGTAAAGAATTGCCGTTGCGATTGCCCCGAGGATGTACATTTTCGCCGTGTGAACAAAGAGCACTGCGTACCCCGACCCCAGGCCGACAAACGTCTGAAAACATTCCGTTGCAGACAATAATGTTACAACGGCAAGCGTCCCCATCACGAGGCAAGCGGCCAGAATCCACTTCTTGTCGGCCGGGCCCGCACAAATCAGAGCCTGCATCCCGGCACCAACTACGACCGAGCCGCACAGCATGGTGATGGCAAGCCACACAACGGGGCTGACGGCAAACATGGAATGGCAGAAGGCCAGGACGGTAGGGACGGCAAGGATTGCCATGATTTTCAGGCGTCGAGCGGCCACCAGCACAAAAAAGCCCACGATCAATCCTGCCAGAGGAACGTGGTAGAATCCCACCAAAGTCATTTGGCGGCCCGCCGCAACGAGCGGAGCGAACAAACCGGCCACATCGGCGGCGTGCAATTCGAGCTGTATCGGAATCGGGTACAAGCGAAAGTGTGCGGCCAGTTGAAAGAACAGCACAACGGCCAGAAAAGGCAGCACCGAAAACAGCACGCGCAGAAATCGCCATCGGCCCTTCGGACCGAAAACCGCCGGCCAGAACAACCACGGAACAGCCGCAACCAACAGACCGGCCGTTGGGTGAAACTTGGCCAATCCAAGTGCAAATGGCCCGAAGCCGTATAGAGCGCCGGCAAAAAACGACCCGGCAAACCCGGCTACCCACCGCCGGCTGAGCACATAACAACCCAGGCAAGCCAGAGGCGCGACAACGACGAACAAATCCTGCAACCGCAGCGAGTCGAAGCCTTTGAAATAGTGCCGGTACAGATAGACGGCAAACGCAGTGTAGATTACCGCCGCCGCGACAAACCTGGTGTATCGCATATTTCGCATTGCGTGGCTCAGAGAAGTTGCTCGACGCTCACGGCAGAGGTACAGACGACGGAGCAGGCAACCGCCCGAGCGTCATTTCAAAACCACGTTGCCCGTCCCGGTGGTTATCCTGCCTATCTTGTAAACTTTTTCCCCGGACCGCGTCAATTTCCGTGCTATCGCCTCGGCGAAATCCTCAGCCACGATCAGCACATACCCTATCCCCATGTTGAAGACCCTGAACATCTCTTCTTCTTCGACGGGACCTTTCGCCTGGAGGAATGAAAAAACCTTCGGCACCGGCCAGCTCGACTTCCTGATCACGGCGTTGCAGTCTTTGGGCAAAACGCGAGGAACGTTGCCCGGCAGGCCGCTGCCGGTAATGTGCGCCATCGCGTGAACCACGCGCTTGACCTTGTACTGCGAGAGCAACTTGATGACTGAGCGAACGTAGATCCGCGTGGGCTCCAGAAGCACGTCACCCAGCACGGCGCCGTCGAGCTCGTCCAGCACATCCGTCATTTTGAGTTTCGCCTGCTTGAAGCAGACGTTGCGAACGAGCGCATAGCCGTTACTGTGCAGCCCGGTCGATGCAAGGCCGAGAATTACGTCGCCTGCCCGAACGTCCCGCCCCGTAATAATCTTCTTTCGCTCGACAACTCCGACGGCAAACCCCGCCATGTCCAGGTCGCCCTCGGCATATGTATCAGGCATCTCGGCGGTCTCCCCGCCGATCAGCGCACAGTCAGCCTGCCGGCATCCCGCCGCAACGCCTTTGACCAGTTCAGTGGCCACGTCCGGCTCCAGCTTGTGGACTGCCAGGTAGTCCAGGAAAAACAACGGTTCCGCGCCCAGCACAAGCATGTCGTTGACACTCATCGCCACCAGGTCTATGCCGACGGTATCGAACTTCTTTATTCCAGCGGCCAGTTGAACCTTGCTGCCGACGCCGTCGGTGCAGGCCACCAGGACCGGATTCTTGTAGTTTCTCTTAAAGAGTTTCTCGTCGTAGTCCAGCCTGAATAACCCGGCGAAGCCGTCGGGCAATTCAATAACTCTCGGCCCGAACGTGCTGGCAACGGCTGAGTAGATTTGGTCAACCATTTGGTCGCCGGCGTCGATGCTCACGCCCGACTGCTCGTAACTGATATACTTGCTCATTCGCTGAAAGACCCACTTTGCTCTATGATTCTCCCACCAACCTGGGGGGCTGGACATCCAGCTCTCTCTTCTACCTTATTTCGTCGAACATTCGCATCTGGTACCGCTCCAGGGCGGACTTGCCGCCCGCACCGCCTATGGGAATTCTGTAGTCGCCGCTCCAGCAGGCGGTGCAGTAGTGGTCCGCCGGCAGTATAGCACACGACAGCAGCCCTTCGAGCGACACGTAACCCACGCTGTCCACCTCCAGGAATTCCCTGATTTGGTCCAAATCGCGATTGTTCGCCAACAACTCCTCTTTGGTGGGGAAGTCAACACCGTAGAAGCACGGAAATCTGATCGGCGGACAACTGACCCGCATGTGTATCTCCCTGGCTCCGGCCTGGCGCAACGTCCTGATCTTGCCCCTGGTTGTCGTGCCGCGAACGATGGAGTCGTCCACAACCACGATGCGCTTACCCCGGACAACCTCGTTGACCACCGCCAGCTTGAGCTTGACTTCCAGCTCTCTGGACGCCTGGTCCGGCGAGATAAACGTTCTGCCGATGTAATGGCTTCGCACCAGTCCCATATCGAAAGGTATTCCACTGTACTCGGCGTATCCCAGGGCCGCTGATGTCCCCGAGTCCGGCACGGGAATCACGACGTCGGCATCCGCCGGATGTTCGATCGCAAGCTGCCTGCCCAGCTTCTTTCTGAACTCGTGCACGTTCTCAGCAAAAAGTGTGCTGTTCTGCTTGGAAAAATAGACGTGCTCGAAGATGCAGTGGGCCGGCGTAACAGTACCAGGCGTGACGAAGAACCGGCTGTGGAGGCCGTTTTTGTCCAGCCGCACGATCTCACCCGGCTCGACCTCACGAATAAATCGAGCCCCAACGGTGTCCAATGCACACGTCTCGCTGGCAACCACGTACGCACCGTTCTCCGTCCGCCCGATACACAGCGGCCTTACTCCATGGGGGTCGCGGGCCGCTTCAATCCGGTCCCCAAACAGAAACAGCAGACTGTACGCCCCCTTCAGATGGTTCAACACGTGGGCCAGCGGATCAGGCCGGCTCACGTGCGTGGGCTTAGCCAGCAGGTGAATAATGACTTCGGTATCGGAAGTGCTCTTGAAGATGCTCCCGAACGCCTCGTACTCGTCCCGCAGCCGGCCGGCGTTGGTGAGATTGCCGTTATGGGCCACCGCCACCTGCCCGCGCGAGTACTCGGCCACCAGCGGTTGCGAGTTCACCGCGCTGCTGGCACCGGTCGTCGAGTATCGCACGTGCCCGATCGCAATCGGGTTGGCCAGCTTCTCAAAAATGTCCTCTCTGGCTCGGAACACCCGCCGGACCGTCCCCATTCCCGTATAACACTGGATTGATTCACCGTCCGCCGAGGCGATGCCGGCGGATTCCTGCCCGCGGTGCTGGAGACTGTGCAGGCCGAAGTACGTCTTCTGGACCGCATCGGAGTCCCCGAAAATCCCGAAAAGACCGCAACTTTCTTTTTTCATATAATGTCCGAAAAACATGGGCTCCAACGGCCCGATGCCGGATGTGGTTGTTCTGGACGGGCATACGGACCCGCCCCCCAATTGGCATATTCTGGCTTCTGAATCAAAGATTGTCAATCGAAAAACCACTGGATTCTCGATTCTCGATTCTCGATGCTCGATTCTCGACGAGCCCGGCCTGAGCCGGGTACAAGGATATCGCGTATCTGGTATCGAGTATCAAGGATGGAAAAAGGCGGGGACTCTGCGAATCTTTCCCTCGCTGTTGACGCACGCCAACGTGCTGGTCGCCTCGGCCAGGACCACCCCATCGCGACAGCGTCGCAGCGTGTAGGTATGCTCGACCTTGCCGGCGGTCACCAGCGAACAAATCGTCTCCAACTCCAGCTTCTCGTCATATTCCGCCGGTTGTCGATACTTTATCTGCAGCCGGGCAACGACGAAAAACACGCCGGCCTTTTCAAGGTCTTTATAGGCCACCCCGTTGGCACGCAGAAGCTCCGCGCGCCCCATCTCAAACCATACCGGGTGGACGCTGTGATGAACGACGCCGCCTTTGTCGGTCTCGGCGTACCGCGGCACGATCGTTATCGTGTGACTATGAACGGTTAGATGCTGTGGGAAAGACATTTCAATTGAAAATAGTCAATGGTCAATCATCAATAGTTGAAGTGGTCCAGTGTTTCTCTATCTGTTCGAGCGTCTTGCCTTTGGTCTCGGGCACAAATCGCCAGACAAACACCAGCAGAACGGCACAGAACACGCCGTACAGCCAAAACGGAAAAGCCCGGTGAAACGTCTCGACGAACCACGGGCTCTCGTCCATCATGGGAAACGTTTGCGAGACAACATAGTTTGCGATCCACAAGCACACGGTTGCGATAGCCATTGCCCGACCGCGAATCCGCGTGGGAAAAATCTCCGATAGGATGACCCACGTCACCGGCCCGACCGACAGCGCAAAGCACGCGATATAACCGAGAATGAACAGCAGGACCCACAATTCGGTTCTCTGCAGGTACGCCGCCAGACCCATCGCCAGCAGAGAAATCCCCATCCCCGCTGAGCCGATTATCATCAAGGGCTTTCGGCCCAGCCGGTCCACCGTCCAGATGGCGACAACGGTGAAACTCAGGTTTACGGCCCCGACAACCACCGTTTGCAGGAGAGCCGCATTGGTCCCGGAGCCCATCTTCTTGAAGATTTCCGTGCCGAAGTAAAGGAAAACGTTAATCCCCGTAATCTGCTGCAAAACCGCCAGCACAATTCCAATCACCAACACGATCTTCATACCGGGTTCGAGCAGTTGCCGCAGCGAGCCGCTTTCGTGCGCAATCGCGTCTTTCATCTCCAGCAATTCGGTTCTCGCATACCCGGCCCCATCAACGCGTGTGAGAATTTCCAAGGCCTCCTCGCTGCGATTCTGTCTCGTCAGCCAGCGGGGACTTTCCGGCACAAAGAAAAGCAGAACCAGCAGCAGCAACGCGGGCAGCGACTCCGAGCCGAACATCCAGCGCCAGCCTAATTGCTCATTCCAGGCGGTGTCGCCCTGGAGCGCGATGAAGTAGTTTACGAAATATACAACGAGGAAGCCCGTTACGATGGCGAACTGGTTGATCGAAACCATCCGGCCGCGGATTCGGGCCGGACTGATCTCGGCGATGTACATGGGTGAGCAGATCGACGCTGCACCGACGCCGAGGCCGCCGAGGATGCGGTAAATGATAAATGCGGTGATGGACTTTGGAATAGCGGTCCCGACCGCCGAGACCAGAAACAGCACAGCCGAGAGGATAAGCACTTTCTTGCGGCCGAAGCGGTCGCTCAACACGCCGGCCGCCCCCGCGCCAATCGCACAACCGACCAGCGCGCAGCCCATCGCCCAGCCCGTCCACTTCGCGTCGAGGGCAAAGTACGCTTTGAGAGGCCCAATCGCCCCGTTGATGACTCCAGTGTCGTAGCCGAACAACAGCCCGCCTAAAGCGGCCACAAGACACACGACCATTACATACACGCCGCTTGTCGGCGCTGCCGAGGAGGCGCCCTGCTGGTTCCCTGATAACTTCATTGCCCGCAATTCTCCAAAGCATATTTCAGCGCCCAGTCGATGAACGCGGCATGATTGTTGTTCTTGTATGTCCCGTCGGGTCGCTTGCACCTTTCGCGGGCCTGCTTGATCGCAGCGACGATGGGCCGGGCCTTTTTGCCGATTCCTTCTATCTCACGTGCCGCGTGCAGGACCGTCTCTTCACGCTCGTCCTCCAGACCCCCGGCCAGAACCTGCAAAGCCGCGCGGCAACGCCCAAGTTTGCACAACGCCCCGGCGGCGGCAAAACGCACATTCGGGCTCGAATCCTCCAGCCGCGCAGCCAGCGCATCGGCGGCGGGCTCCGCTCGCGAACCAAGTGCAGTCAGGCCAATCACCGCCCAATAGCGAACCGCGCTGTCCGAATCATCCAACAGCCTGACCAGCCTCGGAATAAACGCCGGCCCCTGGCCGACCAAGTCCGCCGCGGCGAGGATGCGCCGCTGGGGAAATTTGGTCGGATCCTGTGCAATTTCGTACGGAGTCGAGCCTTGCCCGACCGATGGCAGGCGGGCTTCAGCACGAATGTGCATTTCGGCTTCCGGCAACAGGCCCACGTCGTGGATTTGAAGCATCCATCCGTGAAGCACTTTGCGCAACTTCGCATGAACGTCGCGGTGTTGGGGGCTGTTTACAAGGTTCTCTATCTCGTGCAGGTCTGTATATGTGTCGTAGAGTTCCTCCGCCGGCTTGACAGGTTCCCAGAGCCGTCTTTGCACCGGCGAGAGCTCATCTTCGGCGACGGCCCGCCGCAACTCCTGCATAATCTCAGCCCTGTCGCAATACTCACTCGGCTGGATGTACGGCAAATGGGGCATATAATTGCGAATGTACTTGTATCGCTCGTCACGCACACAGCGCGAGCACTCATAAGCCTCGTCCACCCGGCTTGAGGCCGCGAAAACGTATTCTCGCGGCTCTCGCTGCTGGGGGCCGAGGAAGGCCCGGCCCTGCATGTAGCTCGGGGCTTGCAAGCCAGCCAGACTCAATATGGTCGGGGCAAAATCGACAAAACTAACTAATCTGCCCGTTCTGCCGCCGGGCTGGTACGGTGCAAGGTGCTGATAACGCTGCGGGAAGCGAACGATCAGCGGCACGTGAAGACCGGTATCGTAGAGCGTTCGCTTGAATCGAGGAATGCCCATTCCATGATCCGAGAAGAAGAATACAATGGTATTGTCGGTCAAGCTGTCGGCTTCAAGCTGGCCGAGCAAATCGCCGACCTGCTTATCCATAAACGTGATCAAGTCGTAGCAGCGAGCCCAAATCTTTCGTACAAATGGAGTGTCGGGATAATAAGGTGGCAGAGAAACGTTGACGGGGTCGTGACGTTCTTCGGGCTTGAGCTTCGACCCATACTTGGCAAGGAATTCCTCATCGGAGCCGTTAATCTGTCCCTGGTGCGTGGAGACAAAATTGAACACGCTGAAAAACGGCTGGGAGGCCCTGCGCTTGCGCCAATGAGCCTCCTCGCTGGACTCGTCCCAGACATCGACATCGACGAAGTTGTAGTCCTTCTTAGAATTGTTGGAGCAGTAGTACCCCGCCTCGCGAAGGTATTGCGGAAAGCATTTGATCTTCTCGGGCAGTTTCACCTCGGAGCGCAGATGCTGGGTTCCCAGAGAAGTCGCATATACTCCCGTGATCAAACATGAACGCGAGGGCGCGCACACGGGCCCAGTGGCGAACGCCCTGGTGTAGAGAACGCCTTCGCCGGCCAACTTGTCTATATTCGGCGTGACGGCGTACGTGTCGCCGTAACAGCCTAAGAAAGGACTGATATCTTCGCAGGTAATCCACAGAATGTTGGGTCTTTCTTTGGATGCTGAAACCAGTAGTTGTCTTTTGGCTGGAGCGCATCCTGAAAGAGCGAAGGCTGAGGCATAAAAACCCGCTGTCTTAAGAAAATCCCGTCGCGTCTCATTAGAAGTGCCCATCGGTTCAGTCTCCCTTATATTTGTCAAATTCAAAAAGCAAAATGCAAAACTGAGGAAGTCGTCGCGAAGGGACTCCGCCATTTTGATTTTTGATTTTTGCATTGGCTATTCCGCCGAGACGACCTTAAAGTCTCGTAAGCTCCGCACGACTTGACCATCCGTCCCGGTCAATTCCGCAACGAGCTGGTAGTCTCCAGTTTTTTCTGGAAGCTTCTGGGTAAACGTGACAATCTCTCGACCGAGGTTATCGACGCTGCAACTGCTGGACTGCTCGGAGATAATCTGGTCGCTGCGTATAATACGCAGAACGACGGCTCCCGTCCAGTTGTCGTACAGGTCGTTTAGGACGAAAACCTTGAACTGGTGCTCCTGGCCGCCCACCAGCTCTTGGCCCCAGAAATCAATGCACAGGGCGACCGGCGCGAAGGCATCACGGACATACTTCTCGAAGTTGGGCTCAAAGATGAGCTTCTCCAGATCGATGAAGTGGTCGCTCGTGGCGCCGCCTTCGGGGCGAGGTTTGTCGCCGGCCCGCGAATAGCCCAGGCCGCAGAAATGCAGCACTCCGGCACATTCGCGATGGGCTCGCCAGAATTCGGTCTTGGCGGCCAGGTACTTCGCATAGACGACGCGGCGCTGCTCAACGGTCGATCTCGGGCCGAGCAGTTTCTCATAGACCAGGCCGGTCAGGCACGTCGGCGTGCCGTCGCGGTTGAGCCACATCCAGGCGTATTCGTTGATGATGATGGGCACTTTGATTTTGCGCTGGGCTGCTTGGAGAGAGGGGATACCTGACACCGTGACCATGTCCTTCATGCTCTTGAACTTGGCGTTGCCCCAAGAGGAGTTGAAGAGGCCGCTCATAAGATAAGGATGGGCCTCGACACAGTCCTTGTCGGTCTGCGGCTCGGCCCAGCCGTTGTCCCAGGGCCGGTTCGAAAGGTCCAGCTGTCGGACGGCCATGAGAGCTTTGCCCGTCTCGGGCGTCTGGCTTTCGTTCTGGGCGTCCCAAATGACGACGCAGGGGTGGTTCCACCGCTCGCGCATCCATTCCGTGTACTCCGGGATGATCTTCTCGGCCGTGGGGTTCTCCGGCGCCTTGCCCAGCAGCCAGATCGGGAACTCATCCTGGATCAGGAAGCCCTCTTCGTCGGCGATGTCATACCATGTTTCCGGCGGAAAGCCGATGCAATAACGAATGGAATTCCAGTGCATACCCTTGAACTTCTCATGCAGCCGACGTACCCATTCGGCCCGCCAGGGCTTGTCACCCCGCTCCGCGTCCTCGAAGAACCGATACGCACAGACGTTCGTGCCCCGCATGAAGTAGGGTTTGTCGTTGAGAATCGCCCGGCCGGTCGCGGCATCGAAGCGGAAGGATCGCATCCCAAAGCGGACTTTCAACCTGTCAAACTGCGTGCTGACCTCCACCTCGTAGAGGAACGGGTCTTCGGGCGACCAGAGGTGGTAATCCTTGATAGGAACCGTAAGATCGAATGTCTTCTCCTCGTTTTTGCCCATCGCTGGGTTAGCCTGCTCCCGGCCAACCTCCCGACCCGATGTCGCCTCACGAACGATCAGGTACAGGGGGAACATGCGGATCTCCCCACTGCTGCGAACCGTGACCCGGACCTTGACGTTGCTGTTGGCAAGGTTGGGAACGGTCTGGACGTTGACAACGTAGGGCGCACCCGACAGGATCAACTCGACCGAATCGTAGATGCCGGGGATGTAGAGGTACTTCTCGAAGTCCCAGCCGCTCGGCACGTCCGTTGGCCGGGACTCGCGGTCGGCCCCCACCCGGATGACCAGTTCATTCTGCTGCCCGGAGCCTCTAACGTGCTGCTTGACGTCCATGAACGCGGGCGTAAAGCACGGCAGATGCCCGCCGATGACCTGGCCGTTGAGCCAGACCCTCGTGCCGTACCTGGCCTTGTGGATCTTCAGGATGGCAACGGGAGGGACGGCCCCGTCGAGAGTGAAGGTGCGCCGATACCAGAATGCCTGGCGCCGTTCGCTCTTTTTGCCGACCTCCGCAAAGACAGGCTCAGCCATATCGACCAAGCCCGGCACCGGAACCGTATGCGTGAAACGTGTTGGAATCGCATCCATACCGCCTTCGGCGATTTGCCAGCGCCCGTTCAAGTCGATAACCTGCCTCGGGCCGGCACTCTGACTAGGCAATGCTGCAGGCGCTGCGACGAAAAGACAGATTGCGACGAGCCAAATCGCGCTCGGCCTGCATAGTGGTTTTCTGCTCTTCATATCCTTTTTCTCCTGCCCCGGCGCACCGTGGCTCGACCCAACGCCTCAAACATGGCCAGGACGTTCTGGGTGGGCGTGTTGCACTGAATGTTGTGGACGGTTGCGAAAACAAAACCGTTCTTTACGCCGAAAATTCTAAGGCGCTCGGCAACCTCCTTTCGGACTTGGTCGGGTTCGCCAAAAGGCAGCGTCTTCTGGGTGTCCACGCCGCCACCCCAGAAAACGATCCTGCCGCCGTACTTGTCCACTAAATGCTGTGGATCCATCCCCTGGGCCGAGGTCTGGACAGGATTGAGAATATCGAAGCCGGCCTCGATGAATCCCTCAATCAACGGCTCACAGCCGCCACAGCAATGCTTCATGCTTTTCCATTGTGTGTGCGTATGGATCCAGTCGTTGAGCCTCCTACTGAACGGCAGATACAGCTCCCGATAGGTGTCGGGGCTGCAAAAGAGGGTGTTCTGCGCCGCCAGGTCTGTACCATCCAACCATACCGCATGGATCCGATCACCGACGGCTTGGTGAATCCGCTCAAGATTCTTGAGCGCGATTTCCGTCTGGCCGGCGAAAACTTCCTTGACATAGTTCTTTCGCGAGACCGTGCTGATGTACCACTCTTCGATATCACGGATTCCCTTGGGGTGTTTGAGAAAGGCCGCGGGGACCAGCGCGATGTCTCCAAAGGCTGTGCCGGGCAAACCCGTCGTGATGGCAAGATCGGTATTGTCGTATAGCTCGCGCGCCCCTCGTTCATAGACCTTCAGGTCTTCCTCGCTGAGCAGCGCAAAGTCCTCGAGGTTGTCCGCCGGGTCGAGCTTTGACTCATCGAGGGGTTCCTGGCGGACAATGTCGTCGAAGTAAAAACCGCCCTTGGGCATCCGGCCGGAGGCGGGCACGGACTTGTCCCCTTGTGGATACTGGAGAATATTGCCGTTGGGTTCGGGTTTCGTGTTGAACTTGCCCGGAACCAGAACATCCGTGCCGTCGAAGGTTCTCCACGGCTTCCAGTCCGTATTGGCAAAGCCAAAATGATTCTTGGGCCCGGGCAGGTTTACCGTGTCGATGCCCAGCACGTCCCGCAGATCGACCGCCACTTCGCCAAGCATCTGATAGGGCTCGACAACCTTGACCGGCGTACCCGGCTTATCAAGGCTGAGGGCCCGGCGCAGATTCGCGATCACGCTGACGTGGCCCCCCGTACCGAGCGTGCCGCCCAGGTCCACCGGAATGCGGTCCACCGGCTGGTAATTCAGGGCTTTGAGCACCCGTTCCCGGCCGGTCATGGAAGATTGATCCACCAGACGTACGGCGGATTGACTCGATGAATCCTCTTTCATAAAGAATCTCCAAAGCAAAGCGCCTGATTCTCGACCCGCCTGCTCCGTCAAGCCGTCTGCCGGATCGGGCAGGTTCGCGTCGAGCATCCGATATCAGGGATAATTCTATCACTTTCCCGGCGTCCTGACAAAGATTCCATTTGGCCGCATATCGCGAAAAAGAAGCCCTGCGTGGGAGTCGCAAGGACAATAGACAATTAAGTAGAGCCATTTGCGTTGTTTGGAAGTGGTTGTCTTTCACGGTAGTTGTAGAAATCTTCAAATCGTATTTACCCCAGGATTTCGCGATAGGAGTTCATTTTTCTCCAGCGAGAAGAAGCATTTGTG
>Ga0214473_10000317_pt1 | contig 67788 bp, 65 predicted proteins | sample RVTome_7_FD_203509 | JGI IMG/M metagenome (GOLD analysis project Ga0214473, IMG submission 203509) | Soil microbial communities from uranium-contaminated site in the Upper Colorado River Basin, Wyoming, United States - RVT98D197 | ecosystem: Environmental > Terrestrial > Soil > Contaminated >...
TCCGCTCTCCCCGATCTGCCTCCCGTTGAAGTGCGCCTGTAGCTCAGGTGGATAGAGCAGCTGCCTTCTAAGCAGCGGGTCGGGGGTTCGAGTCCCTCCAGGCGCGCCACTCCCCTTTTCGCGAGAATCTCCCTCACCCCTGAGGGGGAGACAATTTTTGGTAATTTCACCCAGGCAATGCTCACGCTGGGGGATTGACGCATTTTGTCGTTGGGAGAGAATAGGGCCATCGGAGCAATGCCTTGGTTCCCATGAGACCCTGTCCGGCGAGAGAAAATTCGGCTTCCCGGCCGTCTAATAGAAGATGGGAATCGAGGCGCCCGGTGATTGACAAGAATTGTCCAAAATAATATGATTACAGAATAAAAAATGGCATCCAACCTGGGCGAACTTCTTTTACGGGAAAAGATCCTTTCCGTCGACCAGTTGAAGTCCGCTCTCGACTTCCAGAAAAAAAACAGCCTGCCTGTCGGCACCTCGGTCGTCCAGCTCGGCTATCTGACCGAGGAGGACATCGCCCAGGCCCTCAGCCGCCAGCTCGGCTACCCTTACATCGACCTCGACCAGTTCGACGTCTACCCAGAAGTCATCAGTCTCATCCCGGTCGACGCGGCCAAGAAACACATGGTCATGCCCATCCACCGGATCCGGTCCTTCCTGACCCTGGCCATGGTCGACCCGACCGACCTCGAGATCATCGAGGACATCCGCTTCCGGACGGGGCTTTCCATCCAGCCCGTCATCGCCTCGGAGACGGGCGTCGTCAACGCCATCAATAAGTACTACGGGACGGCCGACTCCATCCGGGTCAAGAAGATCATCGACGACATCGCCTTGGCCGACGACGGCCGTGTCAACATCGTCGAGGACGAGAAAGAGGACAACGTCCTCGGCGACATGGATAGCGAGGCCGAAGAGGCCCCGGTCATCAAGCTCGTCAACCAGACCTTCATCGACGCCATCAAGCGGAGCGCGAGCGACGTCCACTTCGAGCCGTACGAAACGAGCTTCCGCGTCCGCTACCGGATGGACGGCGACCTCTACGAGATCGTCAGCCTGCCGCTGAAGTACCGCAATCCGGTCATCTCGCGGGTCAAGATCCTGTCGAACATGGACATCGCCGAGAAGCGCCTGCCCCAGGACGGCCGGATCAAGATGCGCCTCCGCCTCGATAACGGGAAAAAGAAGGAAGTCGACATGCGCGTCTCCTCGATACCCACGCTGTGGGGGGAGAAGGTCGTCGCCCGGATCCTCGATAAAGAGATGCTCAAGCTCGACCTGACCCAGCTCGGGTTCGAAGAGGAGTCCCTAGTCGCCTTTCAGGAAGCCATTCACAAGCCGTGGGGGATCGTCCTGGTCACCGGGCCGACCGGGAGCGGCAAGACGAATACGCTCTACTCGGCGGTCTCGACGATCAACACGTCGGACATGAACATCATGACCGCCGAAGACCCGGTCGAGTTCAACGTCCCGGGCATCAACCAGGTCCAGATCAAGGAGGAGATCGGCCTGACCTTCGCCGCCTGCCTGAGGAGCTTCCTGCGCCAGGACCCCGACATCATGCTCGTCGGCGAGATGCGCGACCTCGAGACCGTAGACATAGCCATCAAGGCCGCCCTGACGGGCCACCTGGTCTTCTCCACCATCCACACGAACGACGCTGCGAGCTCCATTATCCGCATGGCCAACATGAACGTCGAGCCCTTCCTTATCGCCGACTCGCTCTTGCTCGTCGTCGCCCAGCGGCTCATCCGCCGCCTCTGCAAGAAGTGCGCCCAGCCCCACGCCCTGCCGGAGGCCGCACTGCTCGAGATGGGCTACCACAAGAGCGAGCTCAAGGGACTCCAGGTCCTAAAGCCCGGCAGCTGCGACGCCTGCAACAGGACCGGATACAAGGGCCGGACGGCCCTCTTCGAGGTCATGAAAATCGACGACGACATCCGGACCATGATCCTGACCCGGGCCCAGTCCCGGGATATCAAGAAGAAGGCCATCGAGAAGGGAATGCTGACCCTGCGGCGGAGCGGCCTCGTCAAGATCAAGAACGGAGTCACCTCGGTCGAGGAAGTCCTGCGGGAAACCGTCCGGGACGAATTCTAGGGAACGACAAGGAACGGAGGATAACGACATGGCGAAACCGATATTCGAACTTTTGAAAGCCTGCGTGGAAGCCGACGCGAGCGACCTCCACATCACGACCTACATCCCGCCGCGCATCCGCGTCCACGGCCTGCTCAAGGACATCGAGCTCCCGGCCTTGACGCCTTCCGAGACGAAAGAGATCATCTACAGCATCATGACCGACAAGCAAAAGCGGCAGTTCGAGGAGAAGCTCGAGCTCGACTTCTCGTTCGGGATCAAGGAGCTCGGCCGGTTCCGGGCCAACGTCTTCATGCAGAAGGGCGCCGTGGCCGGGGCCTTCCGCCGCTTCTTGCCGTCGATGTGGAGCTTCGCCCAGCTCGGCATCCCCCAGCGCGTCCAGCAGCTCTGCTACCTGCCGCGGGGCCTCGTCCTCGTCACCGGGCCGACCGGCTGCGGCAAGTCAACGACCCTGGCCTGCATGATAGAGCACATCAACTCGGAGCGGCCGGTCCACATCGTCACCATCGAGGACCCCATCGAGTACTACCTGACGCCCCGCAAGGCCATCATCAACCAGAGGGAGCTCTACGCCGACACCCAGTCCTACGGGAACGCCCTCCGCTCGGTCCTCCGCGAGGACCCGGACGTCGTCCTCATCGGCGAGATGCGCGACCTCGAAACCGTTGAGGCCAGCCTCCGCGTCGCCGAGACCGGCCACCTGACCTTCTCGACGCTCCACACGAACTCGGCCGTCGAGAGTATCAGCCGCATCATCGACATCTTCCCCAGCCAGTACCAGACGCAGATCCGGATCATGCTGTCGATGACCCTCGAGGCCGTCCTGACCCAGGCGCTCCTGCCCCGGGCGGACGGCAAGGGCCGCGTCCTGGCCATGGAGATCATGATCCCCAACCCGGCCATCCGCAACCTCATCCGCGAGAACAAGATACACCAGATCTACTCGACCATGCAGATGGGTCAGGAAAAGTTCGGGATGCAGACGTTCAACCAATCCCTGGCCAGCCTGTACTACCGCAAGCTGGTCAGCCTCGACGTGATCATGAGCATGTCCTCCTCCCCCGAAGAGCTGACCGACATCATCCAACGCCGCGACGGCGTGAAGATCACCCGCGGCGAGTCCGCGGGGTTGTCCAGAAAATAGGGGCGAGTCCCCGAAAGGCGAGGTGAACGATGCCGACATATGTTTGGAAAGGGAAAAACCGCTACGGAGATACGGTCGGGGGCGAGCGTGTCGCCGCCTCCAAGGAAGAGATAGGGCGCCTCCTCCAGAAGGACCAGATCACGGTCCTCAGCGTCGCCCCGGCCAAGGGGAGGTTCGCCATCCCCTTCCTCAAGCGGGAGAAGGTCAAGCTCAAAGACCTGTCCGTCTACAGCCGTCAGCTGTCCGTCCTCATCGACGCCGAACTGCCGCTCATCCAGAGCCTGGGCATCCTCGAGGAGCAACAGAAGAACACGTATTTCAAGAAAGTCATCAAGACCATCAAGGAGGACGTCGAGGCCGGCTCGACCTTGAACCAGGCGAAAAGGAAGCACCCCAAGGCCTTCGACGACCTTTACTGCAACCTCATCGCCTCGGGCGAGCAGTCGGGCTCCCTCGACATCATGCTCCGCCGGCTGTCCGAGTTCATCGAGAAGACCGTCCGGCTGAGGGCCAAGGTCAAGCAGGCCATGATCTACCCGGTGGCCATCGTCCTCTTCGCCATCGTCGTCTCCATTTTCCTGCTCTGGAAGATCATTCCCGTCTTCGCCACGATCTTCCGCGACCTCGGCGCCGAACTGCCCTTCCTGACGGCCTTCGTCGTCGGCTTGAGCGACTTCGTCGAGAAGAACATCATCTTCGTCGCCATCGGCCTCGTCGCCCTCCTTTTCCTTTTCCGCTACTACCGGAGCACCAAGCAGGGGCACTGGACGACCGACCGCCTCATCCTGAAGATGCCTCTCTTCGGGAATCTCCTCTACAAGGTGGCCATGACCCGGGTGACGCGGACGCTGGCGACGCTCATCTCCGGCGGCGTGCCCATGCTCGAGGCCCTGAAGATCACCTCGACGACGGCCGGGAACGTCATCATCGAGGAGGAGATCGTCGAGGCCCGAAAACTCGTCTCCGAAGGCAAGACGATGAGCGAGTCCTTCAAGCAGGCCGGGCGGTTCCCGACGATGATGCTCCAGATGATCAACGTCGGCGAGGCGACGGGGACGCTCGACGAGATGCTGTCGAAGCTGGCCGAATTCTACGACGAGGAAGTCGACATGTCCGTGTCCGCCCTGCTCTCGATCCTCGAGCCCCTCCTGCTCATCTTCGTCGGCGTTATCGTCGGCGGCCTGGTCGTCTCCATGTATCTGCCGATCTTCAGCCTCATGTCGAAGTTCTAGGTGACCACTATGAGAGGCGGGAGAGATTAAAGCGGCTGCCCTACGAAGGTGCGTGGAATGAAGATAGAACGCTTGGTCGAGAAGAAACACGTCCTCCTGTACAACCTGTACCGGCTGGCCGTGCTGACGTCGCTCCTCGTCTCGGCCTTCATCATCCAGTTATCGTCCCCCGACTCCGAGCCCAACCTGCCGTTCTATTACCTCATCTTCGGCTCCTACGGTTTTTCGGCCCTCTTCTTCGGCCTCTACGCCTGGGGCCGGGGGCTCGTCGCCCAGGCCTACGTCCAGGTCGTCTTCGACCTTCTCCTCATCACCGCCTTCGTCTACATCTCCGGCGGCATCGCCTCCTCGATGTACTTCCTGTACTTGTTCCCGATCATCGCCGCGGGCCTGGTCGTCACCGGCCGAGCTGGTTTCCTGGCGGCATCCCTGTCGGCCATCCTGTTCGGCCTCCTGGTCGACGGCGTCTACTTCGGGTTCATCCCCGCCTTCCGGCCCGAGCACACCGTCAAGACGCCCCTCGGCTCCTTGCTCGTGACCATCTTCATCGCCTGGGGCGTCTTCTTCGTCATCGCCGGCCTGATGAGCAAGCTGGCCGGGAGCCTGCGCAAAACCCGAGAGGCGCTCCGCGTTGCCAAAAAGGAACTCCTCGTCCGCGAGCGCCTGTCGGAAGCGGGCCGCGTCTCGGCCAGCCTAGCTCACGAGATCCGAAACCCGCTGGCCGCCATCTCGGGCTCCGTCCAGGTCCTCAAGAAAGAACTCGCCCTCAGCGCCGAACAGGAGAACCTCATGGGCATCGTCATCAAGGAATCGGAACGCGTCTCCCACAGCCTGGAGCAGTTCCTGGATTTTGCCCTGCCGTCCAAACACGTCTTCTCCCTGATCAGCCTTCCCGATGTCCTGGACGAGACGCTCAAGATCCTCCAGGGGGGCGGCGAGCTCAACGGCAAGGTTGAGGTCACGGGCAACTTCCGCTCGTCGGATCTCCATTATTACGGCAACGCTGGCCAGTTCAAGCAGGTCTTCTGGAACCTCATCAAGAACGCCGTCAAGGCCATGCCTGAGGGCGGGCGGCTGAGGCTAGATTTCCTCGGCCCCCAGAGGAAAGAAATTCGGATCGTCGTCGCCGACACGGGGAAGGGCATGACCGACGGGGACAAGGAACACCTCTTCGAGCCCTTCTACTCGGGCTTCGAGAACGGCCGCGGCCTGGGGATGTCCATCGTCCGCAAGATCGTCGATGACTACGACGGGCGGATCGACGTCAGGTCCGAGCTGCACAAGGGGACCGAGGTCGCGATCATGCTGCCGCTCCGCAAGCCGGCCGGAGCGTAAGGCCGCAAACATGGAAACGATCCTGATCATCGACGACGAGAAAAGCCTCCTCGACCTGCTCACGGTCGTTTTCAAGAAGGAAGGGTACGCGGTCAAGTCCTCCCTCTCGGCCGCCCGGGGCTTCGAGATCCTGGAGAAGGAAGAAGTCGACCTGGTCGTCACCGACATCAAGATGCCGGGCGCCGACGGGATGGACGTCCTCCGCTATGCCCGGGAGAACCGGCCCGACCTGCCGGTCATCCTGATCACGGCTTACGGGAGCATTGCCCAGGCCGTCGAAGCCCTCAAAGCCGGGGCGCTCGACTACGTCGTCAAGCCCTTCGACGTCGAGGAGCTGAAGATCATCGTCGGCCGCGGGTTGGCCTCGAAGCGACTCAAGCAGGAAAACATCCTCCTCAAGCGGGACCTGAAGGACCGCTACGGCTTCGAGCAGATGATCGGCAAGAGCCGGGCCATGCAGGAGATCTACATCCTCATCGAGAAGGTCGCCTCGACGGACTCGACCATTCTGGTCACGGGGGAAAGCGGAACGGGTAAGGAGATGGCCGCCCGGGCTATCCACCTCCAGGGCGGCCGGCGCGACCACCCGTTCGTCTCCATAAATTGCGCGGCTCTCCCCGAGAACCTCCTCGAGAGCGAGCTTTTCGGCCACGTCCGCGGCTCGTTCACCGGGGCCGTCTCCGACAAGAAGGGCATGTTCGAGCTGGCCCAGCGGGGTACGCTCTTCCTGGACGAGGTCGGGGAGATGTCGCCCTGGACCCAGGTCAAGCTCCTCCGCGCCCTCCAGGAGAGGAAGGTCCGCCGGGTCGGCGGGGCGGACGAGATCGCCGTCGACGTCCGCATCATCGCCGCGACCAACCAGGATCTGAAGAAACGGATCCAGGAGGGGAAGTTCCGCGAGGAGCTCTTCTACCGCCTCAACGTCATCTCCTGCGACATGCCGCCGCTCCGCAAGCGTATCGAGGACATCCCCTCGCTCATCGCCCATTTTCTCCAGAAATATTGCGACAAGATGGGCAAGAAACCCAAGCGGTTCACGCCCGAGGTCGTCGGGCTTCTCGAAAGCTATTCCTGGCCGGGCAACATCCGGGAGCTCGAGAACGTCATCGAGCGCATCGTGGCCATCGAGGACCGCGAGACGGTCACCGTGAACTGCCTGCCCCAGGAGATCGTCTCGCCCCAGAAGAAGAAGCTCGAGACCCAGGCGCTCTTCACCGCGGGGTTCAGCCTGACCGGCCATCTCGACGAGATCACCAAGAAATACATCCACGAGGCCCTGGCCGCCACGGGCGGCAGCCTGCAGAAAGCGGCGCCCCTCCTGGGCTTGAGCTACCGGACCATCCGCTATCTCATCGGCAAGTACGACCTCAACCAGGTCCGCAAGGCCGAGAAGCGGAACGGCAACGGGGACCGAAATCCCGCCTGAGCGACAAATAATGTCAAAAAAGACAAAAAATGTCGTCATTTTTTCTGCTTGCCCCCGGATAATAGTTGTATATCATTTAATATCTATTAGTTAGCATACGTAAAAAGTTGGCACGGATATTGCTATAGAATGGGTGCCAACTAAGAGTGGCAAAACAACCCGGCTGAGGAGATCAGCCAGGGAATCTTAAGGAGGTTTTCAATGATTAAAAAGATGAGAGGATTCACCCTCATCGAGCTGTTGATCGTCGTTGCGATCATCGGCATCCTGGCGGCCCTTCTGATCCCGAACGCCCTCGAGGCCATTCAGAAGGCCAAGCAGAAATCGTCCATGAAGGCGATCATGACGGTCTCCACGGCTGCGGTGGACTACATCACGGACCGCGGGGATTGGACGGGCGTCGCGCAGGCGGGTCCCCTCGTGGCGGCCAACCCCTTCGTCACGGCCATCGGTGCGTTCTACATCAAAGTCGTCCCCATCAATGATCCCTGGAACACGGCTTACCAGGCTTATGTCGGAGCAACCGTCTCCACCCTGGTCACCGGTGCGGTCGCGCCGAACGCTCCCGCCGCCGATGATTTCGCCATGGCTTCTTTCGGAAGGAATAAGCTCACCGGTCCAATTAGTGCAGCGAACTATACCATAGCGAATCCGGAAGGCGGCCTGTATAGCGTTACTGGGATGACCGCTTTCGACAACGACCTCGCGGCTTGGAACGGCGCTTGGGTATGCGCGCCGAGAACCACTGCTGTCGCAAGTTGATTCCCGGTTTTTAGCGTCAGGCTTCAGCAAAGGGGCGGCATTCTCGCCGCCCCTTTTTTTTGCCCGCATTCCTCCATCTCATGCCGTGCTCCCATCGCAATCGTCGGCCAAGGACCTTTCGCGGCTTCACCCCTTTGGAAAAGGGGGCAAGGGAGGATTTAATGGGATCATGTGGCCTCGGACTTCAACCTGGGTTATAATGATGACGTCATGGAACGCTCTGCGTCCGAAACCGCGGCCCTCGTCGAAAGGCTCCTGTCCTTCTCTCTCCCGGACGGCGGGCTTCCTTATTATCGAGGCAGCGCCTCTTCCGCGGAGCCGACCCTCTTGGCCGCCCTCGCCCTTTTCGCCTCCGGCCTGCCCGCGGACCGGGCGGAGCCTTTTCTCGCCTGGGCACGAAAAATCCAGAACCCGGACGGGTCCGTCGGCGTCGACCCCGGACACCGCGATCAGGGCGTTTGGCTGACGGCCCAGGCGGCCATCGCCTTCCACCATTGCGGGCTCAAGGAGAATTTGACGCGCGCCCGGGGATTCCTCCTCTCCCTGAGGTCCGTGACCATCCCGAAGGACCCGCGGCTCAAGCAGGACAACACCCTGACCGGCTGGCCCTGGGTCCCAGGGACTTTCGGCTGGGTGGAACCGACGGCCTGTTCCCTCATCGCCCTCAGCCTTTCCGGCCTCGGCGGACATCCCCGGGCTGAAGAAGGCGCCCGGTTCCTTTTGGACCGGCAGATCCCTTCGGGCGGCTGGAACTACGGCAACCCGGCTCTGGACGGAAAGGAACTGCTCCCTTTCTGGGACACGACCGGGCTGGCCCTCGTCGCCCTTCATGGGCACGCCGACCCCAAGCGGATCGACGCCAGCCTGGAGCTTATGGAAAAGAACCAGGGAAGGATCGAGTCGCTGAGCGGTCTCTCCTGGGCCGTCCTGTGCCTTCAAGGATACAGACGGGATGCCGTCCGATCGAGGGTGAAGCTCCTGAATGTCATGGGTTCCTTGCGTGATGAGGAATTCCACGCGGGAAATTTCGCCCTGGGCCTGATCGCTCTCTCCGGGAAAAAGGTGTTCATCCCATGAAGAGGCGCGAATTCCTGAAAAACACCGTCGTCCTGGCGAACGCCGCGGCTTTCGGAGAACTGACCTGTGGTGCTCAGCAGGCCTCGGTCCCATGCCCGGTGACCCTGCTCCCCATGCCCGATTACGGCAGGGACATGGAAAAGGAAATCGCGGCCATCATGGCAGGCGACGGGCTCGCGATCAAAGGGAAAAAGGTCCTCCTGAAGCCGAATTTCGTGGAAGCTCATCCGGAGCGTCCGATCAACACGAATCCGTCCGTTATCGCCGGCGTGGCTCATGCCTGTTTGCGTCTGGGGGCTGCTCAAGTGATCGTCGGCGAGGCTTCGGGGCACCGGCGGGACCCCTGGTTTTCTGTCCTCAACCCATCACTCAGGTCCATCCTGGACAAGAAGGTCAGATGCGTGGACCTCAACCACGGCGATGCCGTGGCCGTGCCGAACAAGGGCGGCCTGACCGGCCTGCCGCATTTTTATCTGGCCAAGCCTGTGGCCGAAGCCGACGTCCTGATCAGCCTGCCCAAGATGAAAACCCATCATTGGGTCGGGGTCACCCTGTGCCTGAAGAACCTCTTCGGCGTTCTGCCGGGAATCTACTACGGCTGGCCCAAGAACCTGCTCCACGTCAGGGGGATTGAAAGGTCCATCCTGGATCTGGCCCGGACGGTCAAGGTCCACTACAGCATCATCGACGGAGTCGTCGGCATGGAGGGAGACGGCCCGATCATGGGAAAGGCCAAGCCTGTCGGCGCCCTGGTCCTGAGCCCCTTCCCCCTGGCCGCCGACTCGACGGCCGCCCGGCTCATGGGGTTCGACCCGCAAAAGATCTTTTATCTTGTCCAGGCCGGCCGGTTCCTGCAGGGACTGAGACAGCAGGACGTCGTCATCCGGGGGGAACGGCCCGGCCGCTTTGCGACCGGGTTCGATTGCCTGGAAGAATTCAAAGGGATGCGCGGCGGGCCCTTTTTTTAGCCCGTCTGCCGAGGACGCAAGCGCCGGCGGGACGGCCCGGGGAGCCCCGTTTTTATGCTATAATTCCGGCGAACATGCGCACGATCTTTCTCGTCCTCTTTGATATTGTCCTGGTCATCCTCATCACGCCGTTCATCGTCTTCTGCATGCTGACGGGCTTGAGGGATCCCTTGCTCGCCGTCGGCCAATGGACCATGCGCGTGAGCCGGTGCATCCTCGGGATAAAGGTCGAGGTTTCGGGGCTCGACCGGATAGACCCTAAAACGGCCTATGTTTTCATGCCCAACCACATGAGCTTTCTAGACGGGCCCCTGGTCATGATGCTCATCCCCGGAGCGGCCCGGGTCATCCTCAAGAAATCCGTTCTGCGGCTTCCCGTCGTCGGGCTCGGCATGCGCCATGTCGGCTTTGTGCCCGTGGACCGGAAAGGGGCTGAAGGCGGCAAAAAGAGCATCGCCCGCGCGGCCGCTCTCATGCGGCATAGGGGATATTCCTTCCTGATCTTTCCCGAGGGTACCCGGAGCCGTGATGGGAATCTCGGCGCCTTTCGTCGGGGAGGCTTTTTTCTTGCCCTCGAAAGCGGCGCGCCCATAGTACCGGTGACCATCCGGGGGACGTTCGAGCTCATGCCGAAGGGGCAGAAGTTCGCCCGAAAGGGGAGCGTCCGGGTGGCTTTTCACGACATGATACCGACAGCGGGCTACACGCCGGAAACGATGGCCCTGTTGATGGGCAAGGTCAGGGATGCGATCCTCAAAGATTGAGAATATGAAAAAATCAACCCATTCGACTCCCCGCTCTGAAGCGTGGGGTATGCTCAGGGTTAATACTGAGCGGCGTTTTTTACAGCGATTTGCAAAGATTTACAAATCGGAGCTGGCGCCGGCGAACGTATCAAAGCCTGAAGCAGAAGCGGACGGGGAGGCCTGACGAGCGAGAGAGACTGAAAACATGCAAAAACAAAGGCCTGGAGCTGAAGCGGGCGAACGGGCTGGGGGCCATGAGCCGGCGGCCGCGGAGCTGCATGACGTCCTCCGCCGTTTTATTGCAGCCCGGTCGGGTGTTTTCGAGGCCGCGGCCGAAGCCATGGCCCGGAGCGTCCGGGCCGGGGGCAAGATTCTCCTCTTCGGGAACGGGGGGAGCGCCGCCGAGGCCCAGCACTTCGCCGCGGAGCTCGTCAACGGGATGCGGCACCGGGGCAGGCCGCCCATCCCCGCCATTGCCCTGACGACGGACACGTCCTCGCTGACGGCCATCGGCAACGACCGGGGGTTCGCCCTGGTCTTCAGCCGCCAGGTCGAGGCCCTGGGTCGCCCGGGGGACGTGGCCGTTGCTCTGACCACGAGCGGAACTTCCCCGAACGTTGTCGAGGCCCTAAAAATGGCCCAGGCAAAAGGTCTCGTGACGGTCGGCTTGACGGGCGAGGGGGGTGGCGAAGTCGCCCCGCTCGCGGATTATCTCCTCAACGTGCCCTCCCGCTCGACGCCGCGGGTCCAAGAAGCCCATCTCTTCATCCTCCACCTTTTGGCCGGGCGGCTGGAAGAAATAATCGGAACTCCGTAAAAAGGGGCTTTGGCGTCAGGCTGGGGACGTTAGGGAAGGTTCATCCCTCGGCGTGAAAGATCCGCTCAGGGGATGAATCCGGATGATGAGCGTGGTTACCGGTCGACGGATCCCGGGTCTTTCTTGAGGGCGAAGCTCTTTTTTCCTATCTTCGCCCGGATCCTGGACTGCCGGGTCTGGGCCTGGACGAGCCGCTGATTGGTCTCTTCGAGCTGCTGCTGGATGACAGAACCGGGGACCATAGCGTTCTGGGCCTCATACTGCTGGAGGAGAGCGTTCATTTCGGTCGTCAGTTGGTCGACGAGTTCGTCGGCCGCCTTGAGCTGATCCTCGAGCGGCCCGCCGCCCTCGGTCAGGTCGTCAGGGGCGTTGTCTCCCATGAGAGTGGGTCTCGAGGCCGCCTTGGAGCCGGAGGGCGGCCTAGCCAGCCCGGCATCGTCCGAGACATCCGTTGCCGCGCCGCCCTGTAAGTCATCGCCGGGCACGGCGTCAGGGTTAGTGACCTCGACGGCGGCGACTTTCTTGACCTGGAGGATGTCCCGGTTCTTAACGAAGACGATGTGACGGCCACGGAAGCTCTCGCGACGCTCTTTCTCGCGCTTGGCCAGTTCGACGAGGCTCTGGGCCCCCAAGGAAGCCGCTAATCCGATAACCGCGAGGAATATCAAGGCTTTCTTCATGGGGCTCTCTTTTCATTATCTTCTGTCCGTCTCCACTTGTCAAACCCCGGCCTTCCGGCCGGCGCTATCGATCAACGCTTCGCGGAATGAGCCGTCATCGCGACAGCCTTACCAAATGATTCGATAAACCTCCCGCCACGATTTGATGAGCAGTTTTGTAGACGGGATGGAGATGGCCAGGACCTCGCTCGGGGGCTCGGGGCCCTCGCCGGCGGGCGCCGAATAATCCTGAATGAAGACCTTCTGCTTATTGATGGCCGGCTGGCCTCCCTGCTCAACCTTCTGGACTTCTCCTATTACGACCGCCGAGCGGACCTTTTGCCTGGTGAACAGGGACTGGATCACTTCGCCTGCGCCCCCGAGCAGGGCCGAGCCGCCGACCTGGTCCCCGATCGTAAACCGGGCATAGATCTTCCCGCTGCCCATAAGGGTCAGGCAGGGGTTGAGGTTTTCGATGCTGTAGAACAGGGTGGCGATATAGACGATATGGTTGGACACGACAGGGTCGGCCCAGACCTTTTCGCCCTGCCCCAACTCGCCCTTCTTCAGGGCCGGGGAGATCTCGAGCTGGACGGCCAGGTCGTCTGGACCGAGGTACCAGTTAACGACCGCCGAGCCCGTGGCGGAACTCTTCAGAGCGATGAAGGAATAGTATCCGGTGTTGGGCGCCGCCTCGTCGCCCCCCGTTCCGAAGTAGAGATTGGCGTACTGGCCGGAGGAATTGACGTCCACGGCGGGCTTGGTGATGATGGGGTTCATGTAGGGATCGCGGTAGATGACCTCAGGATTCCAGCTGCGGGGATTTCCGGAGACGTCGATCCGCCACATCCGGCCGAGGAGGTCGCCGATGAAGACGACGTCGACGTAGCCGTCGTTCGTGAGGTCCACGGCCGCCGGCGCGCCGGGCAGGGTGTTCTGGATGCCGAAGGGGCTTGATTCGCGATTCTCGCTGAGCTCCATCGTCGCCAGGGCTTCGCCCGTCTCGATGTCCACCGCATAGAGCCTGTTGCCCACGACCTCGGTCGTGTTGTTGTCGTAGCCGGAGCCGAAGAAGGCGACCCACTTGCCGGAGCCGTTAAGGCGGCCGATGGCCGGCGTGGACCAGGTTTGGCCGGTGGTATCGGGATCCGCGAACTCCCAGAGAGGCTGGGGATTCATGGGGTCGGTGATGTCGAGGCAGAAGTAATAGCAGAGGTTGTCGCGGCCCCAGCCGGCGCCCTGGCCGCAGACCAGGACCGTGTGCCATCCGCCGTTGAAGTAGACGTCGCCGATGGCCGGCGTCCCGTCGACGAAGAACTCGTGGTTGATGTATTCGCCGCAATCGGGATCGATGAAGTGCATCCGCCTGAGCTTGGGAAGGAGGTTGTTGGGGATGAAGCCCCAAAGCTCCTCCAACGTAATGGGGTCAAAGCAGTGGAGCATGCCGTCGTTGGCGCCCACGAGGATGACCTTGGGCCGGTCGGCGTTGGCGTTCATGAAGGCTTCGTAGCCGCCGCCCATGAGCACGGGATTCTTGTTCGGGGGGAAGAGGGATTGCGGCGAGGAATGGTTGATGTCGCCGAGCTTCCACGGCCGTTCCCGGGCGCTCTTCTCGTCATACCCCAGGACGAACTTGATGAGCGGGGCGACCTCGGGGCTGGCCTGGCCCAGGCCGAGGTAGTCGTCGAGGGTCGCGCTCTCCGAGACGGCGAACGGGATCCGGTCGTCGTACTTCTCGTCGCCGGCGGCATCGTAGGCCGCGTAGATCGTCCGGGCGGACCAGGACTTGGCGCTCAACACCTCGCCGGCGTCCCGGAGGTAGACGGCATCGACGCTTTTGATGTCCTGGATCTCCGAGTTGCGGGTATAGGACAGGTTGAGGTGTGTGACGTCCCAGGACCTGAGGTGACCCCGCCACTTGGGGAATTCGAAAGCGGCTGAATAAAGCACCTCTTCCTTGGCGGCGCTGCCCCCGATGTCGACGAGGGCCAGGGTCTGGGAGGTGCGCGAATACTCCCGCTTGTTGAGGTAATTGTAATCCAGTTCGATCCTGCGGACGGTGGGGGTCACGCGATTGTTCGTCGAGGCCAGGACGGCTTTCCAACGGAGGAAGCTGCCGGGGGCCGTGAAATTCCACTCGACACCGTCCGTGACGGGTCCCTCCCATTTCGGAACGCCGGCCTCGTCGTTGGAGTTCGAGAGGTAGTAGGTGATCGTCGTATTGGCGGGCTTGGTGTCGGTGATCCACGCGGTCGCCGAGACGACGGCGTTGTCCGAGTCCAGGAAGTCGCAGCCCAGCTGGTTTTTTGACGAGGCGGTGCCCGTCGGGACATAGATCGGGAAGGTGTCGTTCATGAAGAAATAGCAGTTACGCGAGTCGTTGCCGTCGGCGACGAAGAAGTCGGGGTCGCCGTCGCCGTCGAAGTCGCCCACGGCGCCGGAGTCGGAGTCGCCCGAGGTCGACACGCGGGCGCAGGAGGTCGGAACGCAGATCTTGGTGAACGTGCCGTCCCCCTCGTTCCGATACCAGTTGACATACCCGCCTCTCCAAAGCGGCGAGGACAGGTAGCCGTCAGTGGCCATGACGAAATCGCGGTCGCCGTCGCTGTCCAGGTCGGCTTCTCGCAGAAAGTTGGGATAGCCATAGGAGTTGGTGTACTCGAAGTTGACGGTTTTCGGGTTCTGTTTGGTGAAACTGCCCAGCCCATCCCCGCTGTAATAATACAGGCGACTGTCGGGATTTGGGCCTGTTTTGTCGCTGACCGAGCCGACGATGAAATCCAGCATGTAGTCGCTGTCGTAATCTCCCGTAGCGATCCCGCAGGCTCCGTAAATGCCATTGGGAAGACCTGCGTTCGGGTAGGGATTGATGTATCTCGACGCCTGTGTGATCAGGAGGGAGAAATGACCCGTCCCGTCGTTGACGAAGATGACAACCTCGCCATAGCGGCTGATAGCTCTATAAGACGGCACGGCGACGAAGACATCGAGATCTGTGTCATTGTCGAAATCGGCGACGGCAATATTGGATTCCCAACGCCAATACCTCGAATCGCTGCCATACTCTCCGTACCCATCATTGATGACGTCTGAATTCGGCACTGTGTCAAGGATAGGAATCGGAACGCTGTCGATATTGGGCATGTCCCCGGGAGTCTGGCGGTCCTCGATGAACCTGTTCCAGAAGATCCAGACGACGCCGCGCCAGTCGAGGGCGATGATATCCGGGTCTCCGTCCTTGTCGATATCCCCCGCTCCGAGGCCCATCATCTCGTAGGTTCCGCCGGGGATGGTCGGGAAGTAGTTGATGTAAGCCGCGCTCTTGAATTTGAACCTGCTGGGGTTGGCGGGATCGAGGCCTTCGCTGATGTGGATCGACAGATTCGTGTCACCCGCGACGTAGTCGCGGTTGTCGCAGCCCCGGCCCCCCTGGACGAGGTCATCCAGGCCGTCGAGGTTGAAGTCCGCCGACGCGGCGGTCATCCTGTAGTTCGAGGTGACGGGGTAATTGACCGTTCCGTTGAAGTTCGCCCCCAGCCCCCTCAGGCGGAGGACCTGCAATCCGATGTCGTTCTCGATGTTGTCCTTCTGGGCGAGATAGGAATTTGAACCCGGGCCGCCCAAGAAGCCGAGTATCCTTGTGCCCGCGACGATGTCGCAGGTCGGGGTCGGCGTTTGGGCCAAAGCCGGGAAGAACACCGCCACTCCGACGGCGATGAAGGCTGCGGCCGTAAGGTATGCGACTTTTTTCATGGTATCTCCTTATTGTTGGGGGCACTCGATGAGGATTTCCAGGCGTTTATAGGTGTTCCTCGGCCCCCGGCCGATGCAGACCAGGATACAGTCGTTGTCGTTGGGGGTGATCGTATTCGGCGCCTCGTCGTTGATGAGGAAGACCGTGAACGCGCAGCCCGGGTCGGTGGCCAGCGGCTCGGAATTGAAGATGATGGTGTCGGGGTCCGGATAGGCGGCGCAGTCCGCGACGATCTGTTCGTCGGTCAGCCTGCGGAAGTAGGAGGACGGCATGGCCGGGTCGTCCAGACCTTCGACCCCATTGAAGGTCGTCCGGTAGTGGCCGGCGAAGGACGAATAGACCTTGCTGTTGAAGGCGTCGTTGAGGACGACCCAGGCGGAGTTGAATCCGGCCTCCGCGGCGTCGAAGGCCATCCCCTGGAGGCGCAGGCTGTCGGAGACCTTGGGGCTCGTGCCCGTGACGGTCAGCAGCAGCATGCCGACGGCCAGCATGAAGGCGACGATCATGATGATGACGATGAGGCCGGAGCCCCGTTCCCGGCTGTGGTCTTGGACTCGTGTGTTCATGGCGCGCTCCTCATCGCTGGCCGAGATTGTAGAGGTTGAGGCTCATGTTGCGGACGTTGGACGTCGACTCGAGCAGGAACCTCCTGTGCCGGTCGTCCGTGGCAGCGGCCGGGCTGTTGGACAAAGCCGGGCGGCGGTAGACATGGATCGCCGCCGGAGCCGTGCCCCCGACCGAGGTGAAGGCCTGGTCCGTCCGGCCGAGGACCCACATCCGGACCTGCTGGATCCGGGCGATCTCGGGAAGGGCCCAGGTCGTCTGCCACGGCAGCCAGCCGTCGAGGAGCAGGTCGTTGTCCATGTCCCCGTTGTACTCGAGCTGGAAGTTCTCGACGTTGCGGGCCAGCGGGAAATGGACGCCGTTTTGGGTGACGTAGAGGACCCCGACCTCGCCGCCGCCGATGTAGCCGTTGACGCCCGCGGTCAGGCCGGGATAGTTCCCGGTGACGTCGAGCCAGTATTCCTTGACGTTGATGAAGCTGACCTGGCCCCCGTCGTAGTCGTTGGGGCTGGGGCAGGTCCCGGAAAGACCGCCCGGCGGGTCGACCCCCGGGGCCAGGCCGGGGGAGAAGTTGAAGCGCTCGTTGGTCCCTCCGGTGTTGTGGGTGACGTTGGTGACGACGCGCACTTGCGCCGTCAGGCAGCCCGATCCGGGATTGGGCAGGATGATAACGCATTGGTTGTCGTAATAGGCGTCGGGGTAGGGGTATTGCTCGAAGCTGAAATCGTCGAGTGCGATGTTGGCCGACGATCCATCGTAGTTCTGGATGGACACGTTGAGCGGGTCTTCCAGGTTGCCCATCAGCCGGACCCGGTCGGGCGCGACCTCGCCGCCGCCCTGGTCTTCGTTGTCCTGGCCCTCGAGGAAAAAGCCGGCGAATTCTTCGGGCAGTCCGGCCCCGGCCATGCGCAGGTCGCGGGTGATGAAGAACATCGAGGCCCGGACGTCATTCTGGACCTCGGTGACCATCTGCTGTTCGACGGAGACCTTGTTGCTGTGGGCATAGATTAACAGGGCCCCGAGGACGGCGACGAGCATGATGGTGCTGCCGGCGAGGAGCTCGATCATCGTGAACCCCGCGGACCGTTTCGGAGAGGACGTCAAACGTGTTCTCACGGCTGTCGCTCCTTTATCGACTGATGAGCGTTGAGATCATGGCCCGGGGTCGATACTGGTCCGGGTCCGCCAGGAGCGCGGTCGCGCTCAAGGCGCTGATCTTTTCGGCCGAATAGACATGGACGATGACATGAAACGTTCCATCGGCCAGGCTGATGCCCGTGATCCGCCGGAAGTCGTTAGTAGAGTCCAGATTGAGGTCGAGGACCTCGTCGCGCGACTCCAGGGACGTGCTGGTGTAGACGTCCAGTTCTTCGGCGGTGAATCCCCGCAGCCAGTCGATCTGCTGCTGGGCCAGGAAGGTCGCGTTGGCCACGCGGTCCGCCTTGAGGTTGTTGGCGACGGCGGCCAGAAAAAGTTCGGCCAGCCCGAGGACGGCCACGGCGACGAGGAAGAGGCCGACGAGGACCTCGATGAGGCTAAAACCGCGGGCATGCTTCTTTTTGTTCATCTCAGGCGCTCTTTCTCTTGGCATATTGGATCGAACCGCCCAAGAAGATGCTGAGGACCCTCTCATCCATCTGACCCGGGCGGTCGAGCTTCGGACTCTGTAAAGTTATGGAATTCTGGTTGATGGCGAATTGCGGGAACGTCCCCAAGGGGGTAAAGACGGCCACATGGTCCGCGCCCGCGGCGGGGAAGGTGATGGTGACGTTAAGCAGGTTGGGGATGGTCTTGCGGGGAGCGCCCTGGGCCTTGATCCAGGTGCCGTCCATCTGGAGGCGCTCCATGTCGTAGGCCCAGTAGGACGCGTCGATCCAGGTGAAACGGACGCGGTGGTCGATCCGGGTGCTGACCGCCTGGAACTTGGTCTGCTGGAGGTAGGTCTGGATCTCGCGGGTCGTGTTCTCCAGGTTCCGGGCAGCCAGGATGTTGAGGATGCTCGGATACGACACGATCATGAAGATGCCCATGATGCCGATGACGACGAGGATCTCGATCAGGGTGAAGCCCCGCAAGGCCGAACGATGCCGAATGTGCTTCTTCATGGCTTGTCCCTCTGTCAACTCTCGTTTTGCCTCATTTATATATCAAAATCGATAACGCTTCAAGGCGGGCCCCGGGGCTTCTCCGCCGAATCTCATTATCGGGCGCCTCCAGGACCCGGGCAATCACCGCGGCTGATGATAAGAAGGGTGATTTAATGAGGAGAAGCCTCCTCCCGGATGGCTAGCTGCCGGCGGGAGCGTTCAGCGGCCGGGCGAAACGAGATCTTTAAGCTTGTCCGAGCCGGCGGCGCCGCTGTTGAAGAGGACGCACTTGACGGAGTCGAGGAGGCGGCTGAAGAAAGCCCGCTCGGCCTCGAGCCTTTCCGGCCCGGCCCCGAGAAGATGGGGGTTGTAGTAGGGCTGGGCCTTGCCCCCGGTCAGGGCTTTTTTGGCCCCGGCCGCTTCTCCGGCCTCGAGGGTCCGCAGGGCCTCGTCCCTGCTGAGCTCGACCACAGCCGGCGACGTCGCGTCGTTCCTCAGGAGGACGAGCCACTTCAGGTTCGTCCGCTTCACCCAGGCGGCCGGCCCGCCGAGCCAGTTCGGGTCGAGCAGGGCGTGGGCCTCTTTGGCGGCCTTGTAGCAGTAGGGCGAGCCCCTGTCGAGCCGGCAATCGTCGGCCCGCTGGCAGTCCATGTCGGAGCAATCGTCCTTGTGGACGACGACATTTTCGCACTTGCTCCGGTCGAACAGCGGGGCCAGCCTCCGGTCGAGCTCTGCGGCCGTCGTGGGCATGTACAGCTTCCTCTCGACGCAGTCGGCCACGGCCCGTCCCCCGGCGAGCCGGACGAAGACGACGTCGTTCGCCTGGAGCTTGAAGCGCGGGTCGGCCAGGAGCTCGAAGAAAAGCTCGGTCTTCTTCGTTCCCGGGGGCCCGACCAGGACAAGGCCGTTGCCGTCGATGTCGGCGGACATGCCCCGCACAGCGCCGGCAGCCCCGGCGCCCGCCGTCCTCACGGCGATGTCCATGGCCAGACCGACGGCCAGGCTCCGGAGGGAACCGTAGTTGTCCGTGTTGACCAGGACCCCGGTCTGGGTTTCCGAGTGATAGAAGCCGCGGGGCTCCCGGCCGGCGATCCCGTCGATGGCGGTGATGACACCGTGGGGTTTGAAGTCGGCCTCGGCCGGGGCGGGCGCGAAATTCTCGACCCAGAAATCGTTGAGGTGGGCGACGTTCGTCCGTAGCTGGATGACGGCCCCGTTGATCGAGGCGTTCCACTCGTAGCGGCCTTCGTAGCCCAGATGGCCCTCCATCTCGGCGGCCAGGGCGTCGCGCATCCGGCTGTCGATACCCGTTTCGACGGGGACGGCTTTCTTGACGCGGGTCACGGTATTGCTCAAGGCGATGCGCTTGACCTTTTTCGCCGTCTTGAGCTTGTCCAGGGCCTCAATGATGCGGTCCATGCTCTTCTCGAGGTTTCCCATCGAGGTGGCGTAGGACAGCCGGATATAGTCGTCCGCGCCGAAGGCGTCTCCCGGCACGATGGCCACCCGCGCCTCCTTGAGGAGGTAGTAGGCCAGGCCGTAGGAATTGCGGATCTTGGCCCCGTTGGCCTCCTTGTCATAGAAGGACTTGACGTTCGGGAAAAGGTAGAACGCCCCCTGCGGCTTGAAGCAGGAAAACCCCTGGACCGTGGCCAGGCGCATCAGGCAGTAATTGCGGCGCCTCTGGAATTCGGCCACCATCTTCTGGACGTCGAACTGGGGCCCGTCGTAGGCTTCGAGGCCGGCCTGCTGGGCGATGGAGCAGGCGTTGGACGTCGTGTGGCTCTGGATCTTGGACATGCCGTCGATGACCTCGGCCGGGCCGGCGGCGAACCCGATCCGCCAGCCGGTCATGGAGTAGGACTTGGACACGCCGTTGACGATGATGGTCTTCTTCTTGATGTCTTCGCCGAGGGCGGCGAAGCTTACGAACTTGAAGTTGTCGTAGACGAGGCTCGAGTAGATCTCGTCGGCGATGACGTAGACATCTTCGCCGCGGACAACCTCGGCCAGGGCCAGGAGCTGGTCCTTCGTGTAGACGGCGCCGGTTGGGTTGCAAGGGTTATTGAGGATGACCGCCTTCGTCGCCGGTGAGATCGCGGCTTTGAGCGCGTCGGGCGTCAGCAGGAACCCGTCCTCTTCCCGCGTCGGGACGATGACGGACTTGCCCTTGGCCAGCGAGACGCACTCGGGGTAGGTCACCCAATAGGGGGCCGGGATGATGACCTCCTCGCCCTCGTCGACCAGGGCCTGGACGAGGTGAAAGAGGGAGCTCTTGGCCCCGGCGGAGACGATGATCTGCTTGGGGCCGTACTCGAGGCCGAAATCCTCCTTGAGCCGCTTGGCGATGGCCTTCCGCAGCGGCAGGATGCCGTCGCTCTCGGTGTATTTCGTGAAGTTGTCCCGGATGGCCTTGATCCCCGCGTCCTTGATGTTCTCCGGCGTCGGGAAATCCGGCTCGCCGACGCTGAGGTCGATGACGTCGATCCCCTCGACCTTCATGGCCTTGGCCTTGGCCGAGATCTTCAGGGTGGGGGAGGCGCCGATGCGCTGGACTTTTTCAGAGATCATGGTTCACCTGCCTCGACGCCCGGCGCGCCGCTCACTTTTTCGCGTCTTTGGCATCCGGAGAGAGCTTGGCCTTGAGGAACTCGCGGATGTCCACTCCCGTCAGGGACTTGACGACTTCGGGCATCTGGGCCAGAACCTGGGCGACCTGGGCCGTGATCCTGGTCGTGCCCAGCTCCTTGTCGCCGCCGACGATGACGATCTTGTCGACCTTGGAGAGCGGCTCGGAGACGGCTCTGGCCAGCTCGGGCAGGGCCTTGATGTACATCTCGAGGACGGCCGCCTGGTTGTACTTCTCCCAAGCCTGGGCCTTCTTCGTCATGGCTTCGGCCTCGGCGCCGCCCTTGGCCCTGATCTGGTCGGCCTCGGCCAGGCCCTCGAGCTTGAAGGCCTCGGATTTGCCCCTGGCTTCGGCGGCGATCCGGAATTCCTCGGCCTCGGCCTCGGCCTTGATCTGGTATTTCCGGGCGTCGGCGGGCTTGACGACGGTGGCTTCGAGCTCCTTCTCCTTACGGACGATCTCGAGCTGTTCGATCTTGATGGCCTCTTCCTTCTCGATCTGCTTGACCTTGGATTCTTCCTTCTTCAGGTTCTGGTTGAGGCGATGGCGCTCGAGCTCGTAGGAGAAATCGGCCTGGGCCTTCTTGGTGTTGACGAAGACCTGGGACTCGGCCTTCTTGGCCTCGTTCTCCCACTGGGCCTTGGCGATCTGGGCCTCGGACCGGAGACGGGCGACCTCGCCTTCCTCGCGGGCCTGGGACGACTTGATGATCGATTCCTTCTCGGTCTCGGCCTGGGCGATGGCCGCGTCGCGCTTGGCGGCCGCGATCTGGGGCTTGCTCAGAGAGTCGATGTAGCCCTGGGTGTCGCTGATGTCCTTGAGGGCGAAGGAGAGCATGACCAGGCCCATCCGCGAGAAGTCCGCCTGGACGGCCTGGACGACGCGGTTCGAAAACTCCTGGCGGCCGCGGTAGATCTCCTCGACGGACATGCCGCCGATGACCTCGCGGACCTTGCCTTCGAGGACGTTGACGGCCACGTCGCGGATGCCGTCCCGGCCGATGCCCAGGAACTGCTCGGCAGCCAGGTGGATGGTTTCGTCGGAGGAGTCGATCTTGACCTGGGCGGAGGCCTCGGCCATGATCGGGACGCCGCCGTGGGTCAGGACCTCGGGTGTGCGGATCGAGATGGGGATGACATCCATGGGGAGGATATAGACCTTTTCCATCCCGGGCCAGACGAAGATGCCGCCGCCGAGGCGGTAGCGGTAGCCGACCTTGCGCTTGGTCCCGTCGGCCAGGGTCAAAGTCCGCTTGCCGCCGCCGGCGATGATCAGGGCCTCGTTCGGCCCGACCTTCCGGTACTGCAGGGCCAGGACGAGGATGACGAGGGCGATGAAGACAACGACGGCGCCGGCGCAAATAAGCCAGGATGTCAGGTTCAAGACGGCCTCCTTGGAATGACTCCCCGGAGAAATTTCGGGGCCTCTCCTCTTGGGTTTCTGAGGACAGATGATATGGAAATTAGGGGAGGGTTGTCAAGCCGACGGCTTGTCCTTGTACCCGTAGGCCATGAAGAGGATGCTCTTCTTTTTCAGGGTTTCTTTCTGGAGATTGATGATCTTGGCGATGCCCCGGTCGGCCAGCCTGAGGAGGCCGAGGAGGTCTTTGCGCGAGAAAGGGTTTTTCTCCGCCCCGGCCTGGACCTCGACGAGCTCGCCCCGGTCGGTCTCGATGACGTTCATGTCGAGCTCCGCCTGGGAGTCCTCGGAGTAGTCGAGGTCGAGGAGGGGGCGGCCCCCGACGATGCCGACGCTGACGCCGGCGACGAGGTGGCGGAGGGGCATGTGGTCGATGAGGCCCTGGTCGAGCATCTTCTTGAGGGCTAGGCCGAGGGCGACGCAGCCGGCTGTGACCGATGCCGACCGCGTCCCGCCGTCGGCCTGAATGACGTCGCAGTCGATGATGATCTGCCTTTCGCCGATGGCCCGGAGGTCGGTTACGGCCCGCAAGGCGCGGCCGACGAGGCGCTGGATCTCCTGCGTCCGTCCGGAGACGCGGCCGGCGGTCCGCTCGCGCGGCGTCCGCTCCGTGGTCGCCCGGGGGAGCATGGCGTATTCGGCGGTGATCCAGCCCCGCCCCGTCCCCCTGAGGAAGGGCGGGACCCGCTCCTCGATCGTGGCCGCGGCCAGGATGCGCGTCCGCCCGACTTCGATCAGGGCCGAGCCGTCGGCGAAGTCGATGTAGTCGACACTGATCTTGTGCGGTCGGAGCTCGGTCGGCCTGCGCTTATCCGCACGGAGCCCGTCCCGGGGTGGCGTTTCGGTTTTCGTCCTCGCTGTCATGGTTTCCCCCAGGCCGTCGTGTTTTCTGCTGAGACGGGCGCCCGGCGGCGCTTGATCAACGGATCCAGATGTCGGGGACGTTTTCCCTCTTCCTCTTGGCGACGAAATCCTCGAGGTCCTTGGTCGCCTTGTTGGCGTCCGTTTCGGCCTTGAGGAGCTTGTCGTAGGTGTCGCTGATTTGGGCCTGGATGATCTCGCGGGATTTCATGTTGTCGAGCCCGTAGAACTCCTGGTAGAGGGAGTTGAGCTTGAGGGTCAGGAGGTCGATCATCTCCTGCTTCTGCTTGGAGGCCTCGACGAGTTCCGCCTGTTTAGCCTGGAATTCTTTTTCGGACATGGCCGGGGTCTCTCCCGGCGGGGTTTCTTCGGCGGGCTTTTCGGCGCCGGCAGCGGCTGCCACGGCCGGCTGGCCGGCAACCGGAGGCGTCTCTCCCTGCCGGGTCTTGACGTCGGCCTGCCCGGCCTGGGCCGCGCTTTCCTCGGCGGTCTGTTCCTGCCTCGCCGACTCGACGGCCGGCTTTCTCTTCACCTTGGCCAGGTCCGCGCTCGTGGTCACCGTGGCCCCCTTGCCCTTCAGGGCCGCCCGGCGCTCCTTCTCCTTCTTGGCCAGCTCGGCCAGGCTCTGGGACTGGAGAAAGGAGACCAGGAGCAGGGGGAGAAAAAGAGAAACCAGGAATTTTTTCTTTCCCATGGCCGTGATACTCCTCTAGTCTAGGACGATTATCATGGATTTAGTCGTGCGTGTCAAACGGAAGTCCGGATCCCTCCCGGCGGCGGATCCGACCGCCTTCCGGACCAGGAGCCTCCGCCCGTCGACGCTTATCTCGACGGCGCCGTCGATGTCCGTCCGGAAGACCTCGGCTCCCGCGCTCCGGCATCTTCCGAGGACTTCGGGGCTGGGGAAGCCATAGGTGTTGCTTTCGCCGGCGGAGACGAGGACTGCCTTCGGCTGGACGGCCGCGAGGAAGGCCGTGGACGTCGACGAGGCGCTGCCGTGGTGGCCGGCCTTGAGGATCGCGCTCCCGAGGTCGAGGCCCGTCCCGAGGAGCTCCCGTTCCGTGGCGGCGCCGGCGTCCCCGGTCAAGAGAAACGCCGTCCGGCCCAGGGCTATCTTGATCACGAGCGAGCTGTCGTTCTCGTCCGCCGTCGTCATCCGTCCCGGGATGCCGTCTGTCGCCGGCATCCCGGGATGGATGACGGCGATTGACACCTCGCCCTCCTGGTGGCGGAAGCCCCGGCCGCAGCGGCGCCTGATGACCCCTGACGGCAGGGCCCTTATAAGGTCTGCGTAGAGCCCATCGACCCGGGTCGGCCAACCCTCCCAGAATTCCCCGACCCGGAAGTTCCTGGCCACGGCCACGAGCCCGTCGAGATGGTCGGGGTGGGGATGGGTGAGGACAAGGTAATCGATCTTCTTGATCCCCTTTCTCCAGAGGACCGGGGAGACGACCCTTTCCCCGACGTCGAAGGAGCTCGCGGCCAGGCCGCCGCCGTCGATGAGCATGGTCCGGCGTCCTGGGAATTCGACGAGCAGCGATTCGCCCTGGCCGACGTCGATCATGGTCACCCTCAGCTCGGGCGACCCCGGGCGGAACGGGGAGACGACGAGAACGAAAAAGAACAGGGAAAAGCCGGCGCCGACAAAAAAACGCTGTCCCCTGAAACGCGGCCGGACGAGGCTCGTCCCGAGGAACAGGAAATAGCCGAAGACGATCCCGGCCCGGGGCGTCGGGACCCGGAAAGACAGAAAGGGGAAGGGGTCGAGGGCGTGGGAGATCTTGTCGAAGACGGCGACGAGAAACCCGAGGACCGCGGCCGGGGGCCCCGCCGCCGCGGGGAACGCCGCCGCGAACGGCAGAAAGGCGTAGCCGACGCCCATGATCAGGCCGACGAGGGGTATGGCGGCGAAATTCAGAAGCAGGGACGAGAGGGTGACGCGGTTGAAGTTCCTGGCGATGAGGGGCGCGACGCCCAGCGCGGCGGTGACGGATAGACAGGCGAGCTCGGTCGCCTTGAACGGCAGCCGCGGCAGCTTTTTGAGAAGTGGCGGTGTGAAGAGGATGATGGACAGGGTCGCGACGTAGGTCAGCTGGAAGCCGGCATCGAAGAGGCTCGAGGGGTTGAGGAGAAGGAGGAAGAGGGCGCTCGCGGAGATGGTGTTCAAGACATGGACGTCCTTCCAGAGGTGCCGCCCGACGAGATAGGCCATGGTCATGATCGTCGCCCGGAGGACGGAGGGGCTGCCCTCGACGAGGATCGTATAAAAGACGAGGAATACGGCCAAAGCCACGCGGGAGGCCCGCGGGGACATCCGGACCAGCCGGAAGAGGGAGAAGAGGAGGACGTTGAGAATGGCGATGTGCCCGCCGGAGATGGCGAACAGGTGGTAGAGGCCCGTCTTCTGGAGGTTCTCGACGGTCGCCTCGTCCAAACGGCCGTCCTCACCGAGGAGTAGGGCCTCGAGGACGGCCCCCTCGGGGGAGATGTCGTTCCCATCGGGCGCGGGGAACAGCCGCTCGAGCTCGGCCTGGATGCCGCACCGGATGCGGGATATCCGGGCGCGGACCGAGTCGGCCGGGGCGGTCCCGGTCCGCTTGACAAGGAGGGATGTTTTCGTCGAGGCCCTCCGGTGGATGTTCACTCCCCGGAGATATCTTTCGTACGAGAAGGCGCCGAAATTCCGGAAAGCGCCTCCCGAGCTCAGCCGGACGGAGGCCCTGATCTCGTCCCCGGCCAGGAAATCGAGCCGGCGGCGGGTCCCCCGCGTGAACGGCACGCTCAACCGGAGATGACCGCGGACGGGCTGTTCGGCGCCGCCCGTTCCGACCGCCCGGACGTCGATGAACAAGACGTCCCGGTCCGGTTCGCGGCCGGGTGAACGGTAGAGCCGGCCCGCGATGTCGACGTAGTCACCGGCTTCATAAGAATGAAGGGGATTGCGTTCGTATTCCCGGTCATGGAGGGCCAGGCGCGCGGCACCCGAGGCGGCGACGGCGGCCAGAAGAAAAAAGACGGCCGTCCGGTCGTAGCGGAGAGCGAACGCGAGCCATCCGGCCGCAAGTAGAATAAACAACAGACCGCTCGCCGGGCCGGGCGGGATGGGGAGAGCCGAGGCCGCGAAGATCCCCAGGCCGAGGGCGGCCGCCAGGAACAGGAAAGGGAAGGGGCTGGTTCTTAGCGGCCGGGCCCGCCGGAAGCGAGGGCGCTCTGGCCGTCCAGGGCGTCGAGCAGGAGATGGCTGAGGATCCTGATCCCCAGGGGGATGCTCCTCTCGTCCGGGCTGAAGTTGGGGCTGTGGAGGGGCGCCGCCGTCGTCTGGGCCGGGCTCTTGACGCCCAGGAAGAAGTAGAAGCCGGGGACCTTCCGGGCCAGGAAGGCGAAGTCCTCGGCGATCATCTGCGGCTTCCATTCGAGCGTCTTGTCCTTACCCAGGAGCTTAGTCAGGGTCGCGGCCATGGCGGCGGCAAGCTCTGGATTATTAAAGACGGACGGGAGGGCCTCTTTATACTCAAACTGGCAGTCGGCGCCGTACATTCCGGTGATATTCCTGACGATGCTCTCCATGAGCAGAGGGATCTTTTTCCGGTTTGTTTCGCTGAGCGTCCGGACCGTCCCCTCGAGGACGACGCGTTCGGCGATGATGTTCCGCCGGGCGCCGCCGTTGATGGTGCCGATGGTCAGCACGGCGGGGTCGGTCGGGTCCGAGGCCCGGCTGACGACCGTTTGGAGCGCCGTGACGATCTCGGCGGCGATGACCACGGCGTCCACTCCCTCATGGGGCCGCGCGGCGTGGGCGCTTTTCCCCTTGACCGTAATGGTGAACGTGTCCGCCGCGGCGGTCACATTGCCTGGGGCGACGAGCACCGTGCCGACGTTCTCGGGCCAGACGTGAAACCCGAAAACGGCGCCGACGGAAGGATTATCCAGGGCCCCTTCCTTGACCATGAGGTCCGCCCCGCCCTCCTCGCCCTCGGGCGCGCCTTCCTCGGCCGGCTGGAAGAGGAACGTCACGGTCCCCTTGAGCTTGTCTTTGAGGGAATTGAGGACGAGGGCCGTCCCCAGGACGATCGAGGAGTGGACGTCGTGACCGCAGGCGTGCATGACGCCCGGGTTCAGGGACTTGAAGGGGAGGTTCGTCGTCTCCTGGACGGGGAGGGCGTCCATGTCGGCCCGGACGGCGACGGCCGGGCCGGGCTGGCTTCCCCTGAGCACGGCCACGACGCCCGTCTTGGCGACTCCGGTCCGGACCTCGAAGCCGAGGGGCTCAAGCTTGGCGCTGATGAGGCGGGCCGTTTCGAACTCGCGGTTGCCGAGTTCGGGGTTCATGTGAATGAACCGCCGGATCTTGACGATTTCAGCCCTGTTTTTCTCGATCTCCTGGTCGATCCGCAGGCTCGTTTTCAGGTCGACGCTCCGGACGGCCGGCGGCAGGCCGGCCAGGACGGCTGCGAGCAGGATGACAACACGCTGTTTCTTCATCAACCACCTCGGTCCTTTTTCAAGACACTTATTGTAGCGCGTGCGGAGGGAAAAATACAGACCCCCCGGCGCGGGAATCGGATCGTAGAAATAGGGAAAAGGGGAACGGCGCGGCGGGACCGGGCTACTTGTCCTCTTCGGCCCCGGGCTTGTGCAGGAATTCCTCCCTCTTCTTCTCGATGAAATCGCGGATGGCGTCGACGCCCTCGCCCGTTTTTTCCTTGACCATCCGCATGCCCTTCTCGGCTTCCTTGGCGATCTTCTCGTAGCTTTCCTTGGCCGCCTCGCCGGTCTTGGCGGCCTGGTCCTTGATCTTCTTCCTCGTCTCCTTGCCGCTCGCGGGGGCGAACAGGATCCCGACGATGAAGCCCGTGGCCGCGCCGGCCATGAACGTCAGAAGTGAATCCCAGAAATGATTGTCCTTGCTATCACTCATCCTTCTTCTCCTTTCTTTTTTTCATCTGCTGCAGGCCGAAGCGGAGCAGCGGAAAGAGGAACGGCCAGTATCTCGCCGAGGGACGGATGACCTTGGAAGTGAGGAAGAACATGATCTCCGAGAGTCCGGTCACCGCCTTCTTCGAAGTGACCAGGATTTCCCCGACGTTGTCCAGGCTGGCGTTGACCTTGGCCTCGATCTCCTTCAGCCCATCCATCATCTCCTGGACCTTGGCCAGGGTTTTCTGGCCCTCCCGGGCGGTGTGGCGGAGCTGGTTGAGGAAGAGCGCAAGGAAGGTCACGGCAACGACGGCCGCCACGGTCAAGATTATCCCCAGGACCTGGTTCAGGGTCAACGTCATGGTACCTATACCCTAAGGCAATTGCCGAAGTTTGTCAATTTGTAAAGGGAGGGGCCTCGGGGTATCGTCTCCGTTCGCTGCGGTGATTTTTAACGCCATCCCGGGCCGGATCCGATGGGGGGAGGCCGCGTATCCGTCCCGGGCTGCCTAAATCCCCGCTTTATGCTTCCGTCGACGATACCCCTCGGCCCTTGGATTAAATGTTACCCCCAGAGAAGCTTACGGGCGGACGGGAGGCCGTGGGTCCTCTCGAGGCGGGCGAGGAGCTCCGGGAAGCGGGCCTCGGCGCGGGCGTCGACCGCGGTTTCCCATTCGGCGAGCAGGGGGTCGGGGGCGAATTCGATATCTTTATGAATCAACCGGGTGATGCCGCGGAGGGCCTGCCACTGGATGATCATCAGGATGGCCAGGAAGTAGAAGAGGATATTCGGCCCGGGCAGGAGGGCGGCCAGGCCGCAAACGGGTAAGACGAGCGCCTCTCCGGCCAGGACAAGGATATGGCGGGTCCTCTGGCGCTGGAGGAAAAAGAAGAATTGCGTCCGGATCGCCTTATCTCCGGAATGACCCGAGTGGAGGACCCGGACGGGGTTGTCACCCGGCCGCGCACCGTGCTCGAAGGCCTGCTCCTGGAGGAGCATCCGGGGGTTGAGGCCGGTGACTTTCTTCTTGGCCGTCTCCCAGATCGCGCGCGACTTCGAGAACTTGGCCGGCAGGGGGCCGAGCGGCTCGGCCGAGAAAAAGCGGTGGCGATGGCGGTAGTCGCGGACGAAGAAGAAGTTCATGGCGCCTCATTGTAACAATACGGCCGTGGGGGCGCCAGAGTTCTTCTCGGAGGACGCCGCCCGTTTTGGCAGGGGACATGTACTTCCGGTACGTGTCCCCCTTCTTGGTTCGCGGGGAAGAGGGACTGTCCCCGGAGGGGGCTGTCCCTTTTTCCTAATCTAACGTTTTTTATGAAGCAAATAAAGGAAAAATGGGGCGCCGACGGCCGCGGTGATGACGCCGATCGGAAGCTCGCCGGCGAGGAGGTTGCGGGCCAGAAGGTCACAATAGAGGAGGAACGTCCCGCCCGCCAGGGCGGAGGAGGCGAAAAGGGCGCGGTGGCCGGGCCCGATCAGGATGCGGACCCAGTGGGGGACGACGAGTCCGACGAAACCGATGATTCCGCTGACGGCCACGGACAGCGCCGCCAGGAGGGCCGACATCGCCAGGAAGGTTTTCCTGACACGGCGGACGGGGCAGCCGAGGGCCTGGGCGGTCTCGTCGCCCAGGGCGAGGAGGTCCATGTCCCTGGCCAGCCAGATGGCCGCTACGAAGCAGAGGACGAACCAGGGAGCGATCGTGGCGGCCTGGCCCCATTCGGCGAGTTGGAAGCTGCCGAGGAGCCAGAAGACCGCCTGGTCGTAGGAATCCGAACGCATGAAGAGAAAAAACGAAGTCAGGGCCGAGGCCAGAGCGCCAGCGGCGATGCCGGTCAGGAGAATGGTCTCGATCTTGAAACCGCCCCGGCGCAAGGACAAGACATAGACCAGGGAAACGATCCCCAGCCCGGAGATGAAGGCCAGGAGGCCGGGGCCCGAGAAACCGAAGGCGACGGCCTCGAAACCGAGCGAAGCGGCGATGACGGCGCCGAGCGAGGCCCCCGACGAGACGCCGACGACGAACGGGTCGGCCATCGGGTTGCGGAAATATCCCTGAAGGATTGCCCCGGAAAGGGCCAGGGCGGCGCCGACGAGGAAGGCGAGCACGGCCCGCGACAGGCGGAGGTCGATGAAGATCGCGGCCTGGACACGGTCATGGCTCTGGATGAAGCGCAGCAGGTCTCCGGGCGTGGTTTTGACGGGGCCGGTCAGGACGGAAAGAAGAAAGCCGGCGAGGCAGACGGCCAGGCAGACGACCCAGAACAGCCGGCGCCCGGTTTTGCGGCTCATGGCCTTTCTCCGAAGAGCTCCGGATGGAGGAGCCTGGCCATCCGGTCGAGGACGTCCACCAGCCTGGGCCCGAAGCGGCTAGCCGCGTTCTCGTCGAGCTCGTAGACCTTGCCGGACCTCACCGCCGCGACGCTCTCCACGCGTGCCTTCCTCAGCAGCCAGTCCCGGCCTGTGGCGAAATCCTCCCGGGAACGGGCTAGGATGAAGATAACGTCCGGGTCGTCTTCGAGGATTTGCTCGCGCTTGTAAAGGACCCATTTCTTGGGCAGGGACGAGGCGACGTTCGTCCCGCCGGCCCGGGCGATGAGGTCGTCGACGTAGCTCTCGCCGCCGCACGTCCACAACCCCTGGCCGTAGAGGAGGACGAAAACCTTCGGCCGCATCCCGACCTCGCTTATGGCCGCGTCCACGGACTCGAGCCTTCGCTTCAGGCCGGCGGCGAGCTCTCCGGCCCGGCCTTCGGTCCGGGTGACCCGGCCGATCTTAGCGATAAGAGGGAAGAGGGCCTCGAGGCCCTGGCCGATGTCGAGGACGAAGACGGGGAGACCGAGCTTCCGGATCCGGTCGACGAGCCGGAGCGGGTTTCCCCGGAAGGCGATGATGAGGCCGGGGTCGAGGGACTGGATGATTTCGATGTTGGGATCGACGAGGCCGCCAATCCTGCGGATGGACCGGGCTTCCGGCGGATAGTCGCAGAAGCGGGTCACTCCGGCGACGCGGTCTCCGAGGCCGAGGGCGAAGAGGATCTCGGTGACGTTCGGGGCCATGGAGACGATCCGCTCCGGGGTCCGTTCGGGCAGGGGGAACGGCCGGCCGAGGTCGTCCTTGAGGTCCTGTGGGTCCGCGATCTCGAGCTGCTTTTGGCGGAGGACGGCCTCTCTTATGGCCTGAGAGCCGGCTGGGGCGGGGACATGTACTTCCGGTACGTGTCCCCTCTCTTTTTCGCTGGGAAGAAGATATGCCGGGACGAGAGCCGAGAGAGCTGTCACGACGAGCGCTAACAAGGGGACACGTACCAAAGGTACGTGTCCCCTCATGGGGAGACTTGCTGGGCCGGGTGCCTGAGCGGGGACATGTCCCTTTGGTACGTGTCCCCTTTCTTTCTTTTCTCCGGTGTTTCGCAAGGCGTATCGCCCCGTCGCCACGCTCATTCGCGCCTTTCTCCCCCGGCCAGCGAAATCTCCGGCAATCCCGAGCGGGCGTTCTGCCGGATGTCGACCTCCGCGCCGAAGATCTCCCGGATGTTCGCGGCCGAGATCGTTTCCCCGGGCGTGCCTTCGGCCGCGACGACGCCGTTTTTCAGGAATATCAACCGTTCGGCGTAGGCCGCGGCCAGGTTGATGTTGTGCTCGGCGGCCACGATGGTTTTGCCCTTGTCTTTCTGGAGGCCTTTGAGGATGCCGTAGACCTCGACCTGGTAGCTGATGTCGAGATGGAGGCTGGGCTCGTCGAGCAGGAGGACGGGAGTGTCCTGGGCCAGGGCCCGGGCGATGAAAACCCTCTGCCGCTCGCCGCCGCTCAACTGGGAAAGTCTTTTCGCCTTCAGGCTCCCGACTTCGGTCAGCCGCATGGCCTCGTCGACGGCCGGGGCGTCGGCGGCGGAGGCCTTCTCGAGCCGCCCCTGTCGGGCGAAACGACCCATGAGGACGATCTCTTCCACCGTATATTCGAAGATGGGCTCGGCCAGCTGGGGGACGTAGGCGATCTTGGCCGCGAGCCGCCGCGGACTCATCCGGAAAACATCTTCGCCATCGCAAACGACCTGCCCCCGGACGTTCCCGAGGAGGTTCTGGACGGCCTTGATCAGGGTGCTTTTGCCCGAGCCGTTCCGGCCGAGGAAGGCCACGAATTCCCCGGGCTCGACCGTGAGGGAGACGTCGTGGACGACGAATCCGTCGTCGTATCCCGCCGAAAGGTCCTTGATCTCAAGCATCGCCATGGTCGGTCCGTGTTCCCCTCAGTATAGCCATTCGGGCCGCTTTATTCCATCGGCGGGGAGCGGATTCTTAGGAGCGACCGTCAGAAGTGCGGCGGAGCGGCTCGGAGCCGCACTTCTGGTAAATATCCGCATGTTAAAACGGGGACATGTACCGCTTCTCTCGAAGCGGTACGTGTCCTCGTTAGGGTCTCATATCGCTCCGATTTTCCTCAGGAAGTTTTCGTCTCCGAGCGGCTTTGCCGAGTTCGCATGCCCTCTGAAGAGTTCGGTTTCCGATTCGATAAGCCCCTCGGCCAGATATCCGGCCCATTCCTGCCTGTTCATGCCCAACGGGTTTTGGCTTAGCAGAGCATTCTCTTCCCCGAAAATGTGGCACCGCGCGCTAGACCACGGGTAATCCGCCGCGTGCTTAACCACGTTTGCTCTGACGGGATTCAGCTCGACATATCGCATCGCCCGATAGAGGTAGGGATCGTCCATCGGATAGGAGAGATACCTCCCTTGCCAGAGGAATCCTTCCCATCCATGGCGCCCATTAATTGTCTTTGTATAGGCCTTGTGGGTTTGGCCGAAAGCCGAGGCCAAGCTTGTCATCCGGAAAGGTACGGCGACGAAATGGACATGGTTGTCCATCAGGCAATATGCCCAAATGGCCAAACCGGCGATGTGCCCCCACTTGAGCAGAAGGCGGAGATAGTAGGATTTGTCATCGTCAGAGAAAAAAACGTTCTGGCGGCGATTGCCGCGCTGCATGATGTGATGGGGAATCCCGGGAATGACGATTCGAGCGGATCTGGGCATCTCATTTAAGAAGACGGAGCATTTAAGCGTAATTCTCATTAAAGCCCCAAAGAAAGGGGACACGTACCGCTTCGAGAAGAAAGAAGGGGGACACGTACCGGAGGTACATGTCCCCCGACTTCACGGACTCCTCCCATCGACTCCGGACCGGGAAGGCGTTAAGAATCACCGCGCGGACGGAGACGACACCCCGAGGCCGTTCCTTGACTTTTCGGGGGGTGGAATCTAAGATGAGGGTTGATTTTTCGCGACCCACAGAGGCCGAGAACCCAAGCCATCGAGGATTTTAGGGCCATGATAGACATGTATGATTTCGCGCAGATCGAGGCTAAGTGGCAGCGCGCCTGGGAAGAAGAGAAGGCCTTCCAGGCCGTCGAGGACCCCTCCAAGCCGAAGTTCTACTGCCTGGAGATGTACCCCTACCCGTCCGGACGCATCCACATGGGCCACGTCCGGAACTACTCGATCGGCGACGTCATCGCCCGCCAGAAGCTCATGGCCGGCTACTCCGTCCTCCACCCCATCGGCTGGGACGCCCTGGGCATGCCGGCCGAGAACGCGGCCATCAAGAACGGCACCCATCCCCGGACGTGGACCCTCGACAACGTCGCCCACATGCGCGCCCAGCTCAAGAGGATGGGCTTCAGCTACGACTGGAGCCGCGAGGTCAACACCTGCCTGCCCGATTATTACAGGTGGAACCAGTGGATCTTCCTGCGCATGCTCGAAAAAGGCCTGGCCTTCCGCAAGGAGAGCTGGGTCAACTGGTGCTCCCAGTGCCGGACCGTCCTGGCCAACGAGCAGGTCGTCGGCGGCGGCTGCTGGCGCTGTGACACCCCGGTCGCCCAGAAGAAGATGGAGCAGTGGTTCCTCAAGATCACCGCCTACGCCGACGAGCTCCTCACGGGCCACGCCCAGCTCGCCAAGTGGCCCGAGCACGTCCTGGAGATGCAGAAGAACTGGATCGGCCGGAGCACGGGGGCGCACGTTCCCTTCGGCCTCGACGGGACCGGAAAGACGATCGAGGTCTTCACGACCCGCCTCGACACGATCTGCGGCGCCACGTTCCTCGTCGTCTCGGCCGAGCATCCCATCGTGCCCGACCTCGTCGCCGGGCCGGGGGAGAAGGAGCTCGGCGCCTGGGTCGCCCGGACCGTCGCCGAGATGCGGAAGCGTCGCGACATCGGCGAGACCGAAAAGGACGGCGTCGACACCGGAAAGAAGGCCGTCAATCCCTTCACCGGCAAGCTCGTCCCGGTCTGGATCGCCAACTACGTGCTGATGGATTACGGGACGGGCGCGATCATGGCCGTCCCGGCCCACGACGCCCGCGACTTCGAGTTCGCTAAGTCCTACGGCATCCCCATCCGCACGGTCATCGTGCCCGAAGACAAAGCCGGCGGCTCCTTCGACGCCGAGCCCGCCGAAGTCTTCGAAGACGTCGGCGTCCTTGTCAACTCGGGTCCCTTCTCGTGCCTCGCGTCCGCGAAGGCCATGGAGGAGATGGGGAAGTACGCCGAAGAAAAAGGCATCGGCCGCCGGAGCACGGTCTTCCGGCTCCGCGACTGGGGCATCTCCCGCCAGCGCTACTGGGGGACGCCCATCCCCGTCATCTACTGCGCAACATGCGGCATCGTCGGCGTACCCGACCGCGACCTGCCCGTCGAGCTCCCCTTCGACGTCAAGCTCACGGGGGAAGAGGGCTCGCCCCTCGAGCGCCACGAAAGCTTCGTCAAGACAACCTGCCCGAAGTGCCACGGCCCGGCCCGCCGCGAGACCGACACGATGGACACCTTCGTCGATTCGTCGTGGTACTTCTTCCGCTACTGTTCGCCCAAAGAAGCGGACCTGCCCTTCCGGCCCGAAGCCGCGAAACACTGGCTTCCCGTCGACCTCTACATAGGCGGCGTCGAGCACGCCATCCTGCACCTGATCTATTCCCGGTTCTTCACCAAGGTCTTTCGGGATTTCGGCCTCACCGGGATCTCCGAGCCGTTCCCCCGCTACCTGGCTCAGGGCATGGTGACCAAGGACGGGTCGGCCATGTCCAAGTCCAAGGGCAACATCGTCGACCCCGACGACATCCTGAAAAGCTACGGCGCCGACACGCTCCGCCTGTTCATCCTCTTCGCCTCGCCGCCCGACAGGGAGTTCGCCTGGGACGAGTCGGGCCTCGATGGCTGTTACCGCTTCCTCCTCCGCGTCTGGACCATCGTCCATGAGAACATCGACCTCTTCGCGGCCCGCACCGCACCGGAGACACCCGGTGCGGGGGGCGCCGCTACCCGGGTGGTCAAGAAAACGCACCAGACGATCCGTAAAGTGACCGAGGACATCAGCGTCCGCTTCCATCTCAACACGGCCATCAGCTCGATCATGGAGCTCTACAACCTGGTCAAGAAGGAGCGGGACGGGCTGAGGGAGACTCCGGCCGGCCGGGCCGCCCTGTGCCTGGCCCTGGAATCCATCGTTCGGCTGCTTTCGCCGTTCACCCCGCACCTGACCGAAGAGCTCTGGGAGAAGACCGGCCACCGGGGGCTCCTCATGCGTTCACCCTGGCCCATCTACGACCCCGAGTTGGCCCGCGAAAAGATGGCCACCGTCATTGTCCAGATCAACGGCAAGCTCCGGGATAAGTTCGAGGCGATGCCCGACCTGCCGGAGCCCGAGCTCGAGGCGGCGGCCCTGGCCCTGCCGAAGATCCGGGCGGCCCTCGGCGGTAAGCCTCCCCGCAAGGTCATCTCGGTCAAGAACAAGCTCGTCAGCATCGTGAGCTGAACCGTGACCGGCCCCCGTTTTCGACCGCAAGCGGCTTGGGAAACGAAGGGCCCCGGTCTTACCAGGACCGGGACTGGGAGGCCCGGCCCCGGCCGCTGTCGACGGGGCATGACGGCCGGCGCCTTGGCCGCCGTCCTCCTCTTCGCCGCGGGCTGCGGCTACCGGCTGCGCGGCACCGGCTCCTCACTGCCGCCGCAGATCAAGACGGTGAGCATCCCCATGTTCAAGAACCTGACGACGCGCTTCGAGCTCGACGTCAAGCTGACTCGCGCGGTGATCAGCGAGTTCGTCAGCCGGGGCAAGGTCGCCGTAGCATCGGACGCTGCCCGGTCGGACGCCGTCCTCGAAGGGGAGATCACGTCCTTCAGCGCGACGCCCATCGGCTTCAGCGGCGGGAACCAGGCCGACAAATACAACATCACCGTGACGGCCAAGATCACGCTGAAGGAACGGGCCTCGGCCAAGCCCCTTTTCTCGAACCCCGCCTTCGTCTTCCAGCAGGAGTACGACGTCCCGCCAGGCACGAGCTTCGAATCCCTGGAGACCGAGGCCATCGACAAGATCGCCGTGAAATTCGCCCGGAGTCTCGTCGTCAGCATCCTGGAGGGGTTCTAGGATGGCTGGGCCGTCCCGCGCCGGCGGGCTCCGCGAGGAATCGCTTCTCGCCGGCTACCTGTACTACGGCGAGGAGGAATTCCTGGCCGAGGAATTCGTCGAGGAGCTCAAGGGCGTCCTGGCGTCTTCGGCGGGCGACGAGTTCCACCTCACCCGCATGGACCTCGACGAAACGAAATGGCGGGAGGTCATCGACACGGCCCGGACCGCCCCTTTCCTTTTTGAGTTCTGGCGGGCCATCGTCGTCCGCATCCCGGAGCGCCGGGCGGGCGCGGATAGGGGCCAGGACAAAAAGGGCGACGCGGACGGGGAAGAGGGGAAGGGAGCGAAGTTCCTGTCCGTCCTCGACCAGAAGATCCTCCGGGACTATTTCGCCTCGCCTCCGTCCCGGACGGTCCTCGTCGTCCTCAGGGCCGGCCGGGTCAGGAAGGACGACGCGGTCGTCCGCTTTTTCCAGTCCCTGCCCAAGGGTGTCTTCGCCGTGGTCGAAATGAAACCGCTCTCGGCCGCCGCGCTCATGAAGCGGGCCGAGGACAAGGCCAACGCCCTCGGTAAAACGCTGACCGAGAGGGCCAAGAGACGGCTCTTCGAGATCCTCGGCCAGGACCTCCGCCTGACGCTGAACGAGGTCGAGAAGCTGGCCGTCTATGTCGGCGACAAAAAGGGGATCGAAGAGGCCGACGTCGACCAGGCCACAGCCTGGCAACGCAGTTTCCAAGTCTACGAGCTAGATGATGCCCTGGCCGCCGCCGATTTCGCCAAGGGGGCGGCCGTCCTGAACGACCTCTTGGCCGAGGGCGACAGGCCGGAGCAGATCGTCGGCCGGCTGGCCGGCTTCTTCCGCAACGTCCTCGCCGCCCAAACCCGGCTCAGGGAGAGAAGCCGGACGAAGGAGGAGATCTTTCGGGAGCTCTTCCCCTACATCTCCAGGAATTTCGGCGACCTCTACAGGCGGAAATTCGACGAGTTCTTCGGCGTCGTCGAGGGACTTTCGCCTGCCGAGATGAACGCCCTTCTCGGCAAGCTCCGCAAGGTAGACGTCCGCCTCAAGACGACCGAGGCCGTCCCGAAGAGGGTCCTGGAGATATTCCTGAGGGAGTACTGCCTGGCGAGAGAAGAGAAGACGATTATTTCGCCGGAGCGGGGATGAGGAGCCCGACCTGCCGGCTGAGCCGGGATTTGTAGCGGCTTCCGGTGTTCTTTTTGATGGCCCTCTTCTTGACCGACATGTCGATGGTCTGGAAGACCCCGGGGAGGAGCTTGGCCGACCCTTCCCGGTCCTTGTCCTTGATCGCTTCCCGGATCTTGCGCATCTTGGTCCGGAGAGCGGATTTCGTCTGGGTGTTGACGGATTTCCTGCGGAGGCTGCGGCGGTGCTGCCGGAGCGCCGATTTGTGACGGGCCATTTTTTTCTCCTCTTGAAGGGTCCTATGTTAGAATATCCTGGCTTCAAAGTCAAACGGCCCCGCGGCCGGGATGACGCAGACCCCCATGGAATCTGACGACCGGAAAAGCCGGCTGATCCGCTCCACGGCCTCCGTGGCCGTTCCGACCCTCGTCAGCCGAGTCCTCGGCTACGTCCGCGACCTCCTTCAGGCCTACTACCTGGGCACGGGCCACAGCGCCGACGCTTTCACCATCGCCTTCGCCATCCCCAACCTCTTCCGCCGGCTGACGGGAGAGGGGGCCATGACGCCGGCCTTCGTCCCGACCTTCACGGAGCTCAAGCAGAACCGGGGCCGGACCGAGCTCTGGGCCTTCGGAAACGTCTTTTTCTGGGACCTCGCCCTGCTGATGGCGGTCACGACCGGACTGGGCGTCCTCTTCGCTCCCGGCCTCGTCAAGGTCATCGCCTACGGGTTCGGGGACATCGCCGGGAAATGGGGCCTGACGATCTTCATGACCCGGGTCATGTTCCCCTACCTCTTTTTCATCTGCCTGGCGGCCCTGGCCTCGGGCATCCTGAACTCCTTCGGCCGGTTCTTCGTCCCAGCCTCGACGCCCATCCTATTCAATCTCGCCGTCATCGCCGCCGTCACCGGCTGGGCCGGGAGCTCCCGCGAGCCCGCGCTCGTCTTCGCCGTCGGGGTTGTCGTCGGGGGGATCCTCCAGCTCGCCCTCCAGGTCCCGTTCCTCTGGCGGGAGGGGATGCGCTTCACCTTCGGCATCTCCTTACATCACCCGGTCGTCCGCCGCGTCGGCCGGCTCATGGTCCCCGGGATCTTCGGGGCGAGCGTCTACCAGGTCAACTTCGCCCTGAGCCGGATGATCGCCTCCGGGCTCGAAAAAGGGAGTGCCTCCGCGCTTTACTTCGCGTCGCGGATCGAGGAGCTGACCCTCGGCCTTTTTTCGATCGCCCTGGCCGCGGCCCTCCTGCCGGCCTTCTCCGAGCAAGTCGCCGCCCGGGACATCGGCGAGCTGAAAAAAACGCTCGGCTTTTCCCTGAAGCTGACCGCCCTCGTCACGTTTCCCGCCGCGGCCGGGCTCGTGGCCCTCAACGGTCCGATCATCCGCACGCTCTTCGAACGGGGGATGTTCGACCGGGGGTCGACGTCCCTGAGCGCGTCCTGTCTCTTGTTCTTCGCCCTCGGCCTGCCCTTCGTTTCCGGGGTCAAGGTCGTCGCTCCGGCCTTCTTCTCCCTCAAGGACACCCGGACGCCCGTCGCCATCGGAATCGCCGTCATGCTGGTGAACACGGCCGTTTCGCTCCTGCTCATGGGCCCACTCCGGGTCGGCGGCCTGGCCCTGTCGCTCTCGCTATCGCAGGTCCTCAATTTCGTCCTTCTCTTCCTCTGGCTCGAACGCAAGGTCGGGCCGCTCGGCAAGGGCCAGTGGGTCCTTCCGGCGGCGAAGTCGGCGGCGGCGGCCGCGGTCATGGGGACGGCCCTGCGCCTTCTCTGGCCGGCCGCGGCGCTCGAGCGGGCGGCCTTCGTCGTCCGGGCGGGCGCGCTGGCCGCGGCGATCGTAACGGGCATTGTCATCTATGTGGCCCTCCTCCGGGTCATCAGCCCGGCCGACCTGAAGAGCGTGGCCGGACTCCTCAGGAGGGCCGCCGCCAAGGAGAATCCATGAAGATCGTCCTCCAGCGGGTGAAAGAGGCGCGCGTCGACGTCGACGGGCAGACGGTCGGCCGGATCGGCCAGGGCGTCTGCCTGCTCGTCGGGGTCGAAAAGGGCGACACCGAGAACGACGCCGAGTCCCTGGCGAAAAAGGCGGTCGATCTGCGGATCTTTCCCGACGCCGAGGGCAAGATGAACCTCTCTCTCGCCGAAGCCGGCGGCGAGGTCCTGGCGGTCTCCCAATTCACGCTCGCCGCTTCGGCCCGCAAGGGCCGGCGGCCGAGTTTCGACGGGGCCGAGGAACCGAGCCGGGCGGCCGAGCTCTTCGATCATTTCGTCGGCGCCGTCGAGGCCCTCGGGGTGACCGTGGAGACCGGGGTGTTCCAGGCCCTCATGGACGTCTATATCCATAACGACGGCCCGGTGACCTTCATCCTCGAGTCCGGAAAAACTCCCGGGCCTCGGACCGAGGGGTGAGGCGGCCTCTCTTTGATCACCCTTTGGGGGGAGGGGAGGAGCGCAAATATCACCCCCCGATTCGCCGGCCCCGGCCATGTCCGCCGCCGCTCGTCGCGCTAGAATGGCGGGCGGACGGTTTTATCAGAAGGAGTCCGTTCACGCGTCGAGAAGATCGCCCATGAGTCGCTTCGTCAACCGGAAAGAGGTCGTCCGTCTGCCCCGGATCCCCCTCCGCGGGACCTTCGACCTGACCTACCGGTGCAATAACGACTGCCGCCACTGCTGGCTTCGGCTTCCCCCGGATTCGGGCGACGCCGCCGGCGAGCTCGCGGCCGGCGAGATCCGCCGCCTCGTCGCCGACGCCCGGGCGATGGGCTGCCGGGAGTGGTTCGTTTCCGGCGGCGAGCCGATGCTGCGGTCCGATTTCCCCGAGATCTTCGCCGCAATCACGGCCAAGTCGGCCTGGTACACGCTGAACACCAACGGGACCCTGATCACCCCGGAGATCGCCCGCCTCCTGCGGCGGAAAGGCACGAAACTCGTCGCCCTCTACGGGGCCACGGGCGAGGTCCACGACGCCGTCACCCGGAACCCCGGCTCCTTCGAAGCCCTGCGAAGGGGGGTCGCCTACCTTCGCGAGGCGGGGGCGGGGTTCAGCGTCCAGGTCGTCCCCATGAAAACGAATATTTCCCAATACGACGCGATGATCCGGCTGGCCGAGTCCTGGAGCCCGAGCTGGAGGCTCGGTGCGACCTGGCTCTACCTCTCCGCGTCCGGCGACCCGATCAAGAACGCGGAGATCAAGGCCGAGAGATTGGACCCGGCCCGGGTTGTCGAGCTCGACGGCGCGGGGTCGGACGCCTTGGAGGATGACGCGGCTTCGTCCTGCGGCTCCACGGCCGCGGCCGGCGGCCTCTACGCGAACTGCCTCGCCGGGCGGCGTGATTTCCACGTCGACCCAAGCGGCGGGATGAGCTTCTGCGGCTTCGTCAAGGACCCCGCCCTCCGCTTGGACCTGAGGACGATGAGTTTCGCCGAGGCCTGGGACACGAGGCTTCCCCTCCTCGCCTCGGCTGCGGTCCCGGCGAAGGACCGCGCCGGGAATTGCGGGGCATGCGACCTGCGGCCGGACTGTAAATGGTGTCCTGTTTACGCTTATCTCGAATACCGCGACCATGCGGCGAAGATCGACGACCTCTGCGCGATCGCCCGGGAGACGCGCCGGGCCCGAGAGGACTGGCTCCGGACGAACCGCCGTCGATTCCGTATCGCCGGCCTCACGGTCGACGTCGAAGCCGACCTGCCCATAACGGACGCGACCTTCGAGCCCAAGTTCGGGCTTTTCCGGACCGACGTCCAGGGTCCGGCCAACGTCGTCCTGCGCCATCATTTTTCCCTGCCCGACCTCGCTGGCGAGGACCTGGGTCGGGAGGTTTTCCGCCAACCGCCATGGGCCATCTATCGGAAAGGCACTTCCTGGATCTACCTGATGATCTCTCCCGACCCGGCGGACACGACCATTCACCGGGTCATGGTTTTCAACGACGGCCACACGCGGGGACGTATCTACAGTCCGACGGACGAGCTCTTCCGGCGGGGCGGGCTGGAATCGCTGGCCCTCCTCCCCTCGGACCAACTCATCCTGGCCCGGCTCCTGCCCGCCTTCGGCGGCGTCTTCGTCCACGCCGCGGCGGTCAGCCTGAAGGGCCAGGGCCTTCTCTTCGCCGGACAGTCGGAAGCGGGGAAATCGACCATCGCCAAGCTCCTCGGCGAGCGGGGCGAGGTCCTCTGCGACGACCGCGTGATCGTCCGCAAGGACGGCGGCGTCTTCCGCGTCCACGGGACTTGGAACCACGGCGAGGTCCGCCGCGTCTCGCCCGGTTCGGCGCCCCTGCGGGCCGTGCTCTTTCTCCGCCAGGCCCGGGTCAACCGTCTGGAGCGCGTCGACGACCCGAAGGCCGTCCTTCGCGATTTCCTGCCCCGGCTCGTCCGGCCTCTCGTCTCGGCCGACTGGTGGGAGCGGGCGCTCGCCTTGGCCGAAGACGTCGTCCGCGAAGTGCCCTTCTACAACCTCTGGTTCGACAAGAGCGGGGCCGTCGTTGAGGTCCTGGAAGAGTTTGTGGAGCGGCCATGACCGGAACGGCCTACGTGAAAAGGATCCGTTCCGGCGAGGCCCGCCTGTGGCCGTCACGCCGGCCCCCGCTCACGCGGCTCGACATCGAGCTTACGGAGCGCTGCAATAACGATTGTGTCCACTGCTCGGTCAACCGTCCGGCTGGGGACCGCGAAGCCCGGGAACGGGAGTGGGGAGTCGAGTCCTGGAAGAAACTCCTCGACGAGGCGGCGGCCCTCGGCTGTCTCGTCGTCCGGCTGACCGGCGGGGAGCCCCTCTTGAGGGACGATTTCGAGGAGATCTACATCCATGCCCGGCGACTCGGGCTGAGGGTGATGATCTTCACCAACGCCACACTCATGACGCCTGGCTTGGCCCGTCTTCTGAAGGACGTGCCCCCGCTCGAAGCCGTCGAGGTTTCCGTTTACGGCATGAAAGAACACACGTATGAAGCCGTGACCCGGGCGCCCGGCTCGTTCGAAGCTTTCCGCCGCGGCCTCGGACTTCTCCGGGAGAACGGCGTGCCCTTCATTGTCAAAGGGGCGGTGCTGCCGGCTACCCGCGGCGAGATGGACGAATTCGAGGCCTGGGCGGCCGGCCTCCCCGGCGCGGCCGGGCTTCCGTCCTACGCCCTGCTCTTCGACCTGCGTTCCCGGCGGGACGGCCGGAAGAACGCGCTGATCTCGAGCCTGCGGACGGACGCCGATGAGTTCGTCAGGGTTTCGCGGCGTCACGGCGAGGAAGCCGTCGGGGAGTGGCGGGACTTCTGCGCCCGGTCCGGCGGCGGCCGCGGCGGCCGTCTTTTTTCGTGCCTGCCGTCCGGCGGGTCGGCCGCGGTCGACCCGTACGGGCGCCTCCAATACTGCTTGGGCCTGCGGCATCCGGCCACAGTCTACGACCTCGCGGCAGGTTCGCTCCGCGAGGCGGTGACGGAGTTCCTGCCGGGGGTCCGGGACATGCGTTCCGCCGGCCGGACCTATCTCGAACGCTGCGGCCGGTGTTTTCTCAAGGGCCTCTGCGAGCAGTGCCCGGCCAAGTCCTGGGCCGAGCACGGCACCCTGGACACGCCGGTCGAGTATTTCTGCGGCATCGCCCACGCCCAGGCCGTCGCCGCCGGTCTTCTCGAGCCGGGGGAGAAAGCCTGGACCGTCACCGACGGGGCGGCGAGAACGAAGCAAAGGAGATGACCCATGAGCGACAAGATCGACCTCGACAAGGTTTACGCGCCGTCCGAGGACGTCGTCGTCCGGGAGATCGAAGGGGAGATCGTCATCGTCCCCCTCGTCTCCGGGATCGGGGACATAGAGGACGAACTCTTCACCCTCAACGAGACCGGGCGCGACATCTGGAAAAGGGTCGACGGGTCGAAGCCCCTGGCCGCGGTCGTCCGAGAGCTGGCCGAGGAATACGACGCCCCCGCCGGACTCATCGAAGGCGATGTCGTCGGCCTCCTCGAAGAGCTCCTTGTGAGAAAGATGGTCGTCGAGAAAGAGTGAATGAAATGGATGAAAAACTTTCTCCGCGCATCAGGTTCGGAGGCGAGCTCCCGATCTCGGGCGATTCTTTGGCCGGACTGATGCGGGCGGTCCTCGACAAGGGAAAGCCCTTCCGCTTCGAGGCCCGGGGGACGAGCATGCATCCCTTCATCCGGGACGGGGACGTGGTCACCGTCGCCCCGCTCGCCGGTCCGGACCCGAGGCCGGGGGACGTGGCCGCTTTCGTCCAGCCCGGGACGAGCGGCGTCCGGGTCCACCGCATCGTCAAGGTCGAAGCCGGCCGGTATTTCCTGAAAGGGGACAACGCCCTCGACGGCGACGGCGCGCTCGCCCGGGACATGATCCTGGGCTTGGTCGTCCGCCTCGAGCGCGGCGGCCGGGCCCGTCCCGTCGGGCCGACGTTCCGGGCCGCAGTCATCGCCCGGCTGTCCCGGACCTTCTGGTTTACCCGTATCTCGCGGCGCGCGCGGCGCCTCTTCTCACGGCGCGAGGGAAGGGCCTGAGATGTCTCGCCAATTCGTCGTCCGCCGGCCGCTCCCTGAATTCGCCCTTTGGGAGAAGATGGCGAGCGGGCGGGCAGTCTTCAGCTTTGACCTCGAAATGACGGCCCGCTGCAACCTCGACTGCCGGCACTGCTATATCAACCTCCCGGCCGGGGACAGGGCGGCGAAAAACTGCGAGCTCGGCGTCGACGAGATCGGACGCCTGGGCGGCGAGGCGGCGGCCCTCGGCGCGGTCTGGTGCCTGATCACCGGCGGCGAACCTCTCTTGAGGAAGGATTTCTTCGACGCCTACCGGGCCCTGCACCGTCGGGGACTTCTCCTCTCTCTTTTTACCAACGCGACCCTCGTCGACGAGGAGCACGTCCGGTTCTTCAAGAAATACCCGCCGCGGGACATCGAGGTGACGGTCTACGGCGTCACGAAGGAGACCTACGAGCGGGTGACCCGCACGCCGGGGTCCTTCGACGCCTTCCTGAAGGGCCTCGACCGCCTGCTCGCAAGCGATGTCAGCGTGCGGCTCAAGGCCATGGCTCTGCGCTCGAATAAGCACGAAGTCGCCGCGATCGGGGACTTTTGCCGGGCCCGGACGAAGGATTATTACCGTTTCGACCCCCACCTCCACCTGAGGTTCGACCGGGACGAGGCCCGGAACAGCGGCATCCTGGCGGAACGGCTCAGCCCCGAGGAAGTCGCCCGGCTGGAGCGGCTGGACCCCGAGCGCTTCGGCGCCCTGACGGCGGTCTGCGACGAGCTCATCGCCACGGAGGCGCCGGATTCGGACTGCCGGCACATCTTCCGCTGCGGCGTGGGGCAGAGGAGTTTCGTCATCGGCCCCGAGGGGCTCCTGCGGCCTTGCCTGTCCCTCCAGCACTCCGACTTTCTCTACGACCTGAAGAAGGGGAGCCTGGCCGACGCTTGGACCCGGTTCGTCCCCGAGGTCCTGAAAAGAGAGACGGACAGACGGGAATATCTGGAAAAGTGCGGAACATGCCCCATCGTCAACCTCTGCCTCTGGTGCCCGGCCCACGCCTACCTCGAGACGGGGGAGCTCGACCTGCCCGTCGAGGCCTTTTGCCGCATCGCCCACGCCCGGGCGGAGGGATTACAAGGTGGTTGACAGGGCCGCAATAACGGCATAATATATTGATAAGGAAGCGTATTTGGAGGATTCGATCCCATGAAAAAACAATGGCAGACGCCTGAGCTGGTGGTTCTTTTTAAGGGGCGTCCGGAAGAAACGCTCTTGTGTCATTGCAAACACAAGACGACTCCGCCCGTGGCCCCCTATAATCACAAGGACAACTGCACGTCGAACCCGCTGTGCTGCCAGGCGTGCGCCGACAACCGCTACGCCAGCTAACTGAAACGGACTCCACTCGTCTTCCGGATGGCTTCCTCGGCCGCCGCCCTGACGTAAGGATTGGCGTCCTTCTTCAGCGCGACGAGAAGCCTCAGCGCTTCGTCGCCGCCCAATTCCCCCAAGGCTTCGGCCGCCGCCCGGCGGACCTCGACGTTCGCGTCGCCGACAGCCCGCCTCATTTCCGGGACGGCCTCCCGGATACGCCGGCAACCGATGATCCTCAGGGTGGAGCTTCGCACATACCAGGGCGGGAGCCGGAGCCGTTTCAAGACGAACTCGAGATGCAGGGTCTCGCGGCGGCGGAGCTCCTTCACCACGAGGTCCCTCACGCCTTCATTGGGGTCGGCGAGCGCTTCCCACAGCAGCTCCTCGACCCAGGGGAAGCGGACCTTGACGCAGGCCGCGATGACAGCTTGCCTCTTCGTTTTGTCGGGGGTCCGGGCGAGCTTGTCGAGGAAGGCGCGGCAGATGCGGGAGGGACCGTGCTCTTCGGGCGGGTGACGTTCGTCCATCCTCAGACCAGGTCCAGGATGTGCCCCATTTTCTCTTTTTTCGTCTTCAGGTAGCGGAGGTTGCAGGCGTTCGGCGGGACCTCGAGGGGTACACGGTCGACGATCTCCAAGCCGTAGCCGGTCAACCCAACGAACTTTCGGGGGTTGTTCGTGAGGAGCCGGATCCTATGGATGCCGAGGGCCACAAGGATCTGGGCGCCGATGCCGTAGTCGCGCTGGTCGGGCTTGAAACCCAGCCGGCGGTTGGCCTCGACGGTGTCCGCGCCCTCGTCCTGCATGGCGTAGGCCTTGATCTTGTTGGCCAGGCCGATCCCCCGGCCTTCGTGGTTCAGGATGTAGAGCACGACCCCCCGGCCCTCCTTTTCGATCATCTCCATGGACAGGCGGAGCTGTTCGCCGCAGTCGCAGCGGGCCGAGCCGAACGTGTCGCCCGTCAGGCACTGCGAATGGGCCCTGACCAGGATGGGGTCGCCCCCGCCGACATCGCCTTTGACCAGGGCGACGTAGTGTTCGCCGCGGATCGTGTCCTCGTAGACGTGGAGCCGGAAATGGCCGCGCGAGGTCGGCAGGTCCGTCTCGTCGAGCTTCCGGACGAGGGTCTCGTGCTTCATGCGGTAGCGGATGAGCTCGGCGATGGTCAGGATGGGAATGCCGTAGCGGCGGCTGACCTCTTCGAGCTGGGGCATGCGGGCCATCGAGCCGTCCTCGTTCATGATCTCGCAGATGACGCCGGCCGGAGTCAGGCCCGCCATGTGGGCCATGTCCACCGCGGCCTCGGTCTGCCCGGCCCGCGAGAGGACGCCGCCTTCCTTGGCCTGGAGCGGGAAGACGTGGCCCGGACGGGCCAGGTCTTCGGGCTTCGTTCCGGGGTCGATGGCGGCGAGGATCGTCTTGGCCCGGTCGTTGGCCGAGATGCCGGTGGCGACACCTTCCTTGGCGTCGATCGACACCGTGAAGGCCGTTTGGAAGCGGGCCGTGTTCTCGCTGACCATGAGGGGAAGCTGGAGCTCCTCCAGCCGCTCCCGGGTCAGGGGCAGGCAGATGAGGCCGCGGCCGTGGCGGGCCATGAAGTTTATGATCTCGGGCGTGACCTTCTCGGCGGCGACCATGAGGTCGCCCTCGTTTTCGCGGTCCTCGTCGTCGACGATAATGATCATCCGTCCGGCCCGGACCTCGTCCAGGGCCGTCTCGACGGAAACTGTCTTGCGCTCTTCGGTCATGGGTCTTTCCAGCGAGGCTCGAATTCGCTCGGCCGGGCGGCTTTCAGCCCGTTTTGCGTCCTTGAGACAGCCAATTATACACGTATTTTCCGATCATGTCACACTCGAGGTTGACGCTCGCGCCGCCGCGCAGGCGGCCGAGGTTCGACCCCTCGAGAGAGAGCGGAATGAGCTCGACTTCGAACGAGGCCGGGCCGAGTGAGGCGATGGTCAGGCTGACCCCGTCGACCGCCACCGACCCCTTGGGGATGAAGTAGGGACGGAGGGCGGGCGGGAACGACAGGGTGACCCTTTTCCCGGGCGGCCGGGACGAGACTTTGAGAACCTTGCCCACGGCGTCGACGTGGCCGGAGACCAGGTGCCCGCCGAGCGGAGAGGCGAGGGTGAGCGGAAGCTCGAGATTGAGGCGGTCGCCGGGCTTAAGGGCGCCGATCGTAGTTTTTTCAAGCGTCTCCCGGGAGAGGTTGAAGCGCAGGCCCTCCCTGTCCGATGCGAGAAGGCTCAGACAGACGCCATTTACGGCGACGCTCTCCCCGGCCGCGAGCTTCGGCGCGAGCCCGGGCGCCTCGATGAGCATTTCTTTGCGGCCCTGGCGATAGCCGCGGAAAGTCCCCTGCTGAGAGATGATCCCTGTGAACATCAGAAATATCCTTCCAGGATGATATCGTCCTCGACTGAAAACGAGCGCGTTTTTTTGAGGGCCGGCCCTTCGCCGATCTTGGCCGCGCCCTTGCCGCCGATGAACCCCGGGGCGCCGGCCCCGCCGACGAGGCGCGGCGCGTAGGTCAGGACGGCCTTGTCGGCCAGCCCGTTTTCGACGAACGCCGTGAACAGCCGGCTGCCGCCTTCGACGAGGAGCGAGGCGATCTCGCGCCGGCCGAGCTCGGCGAGCACGTCCGGAAGATCCCACGCTTTTTTCCGGCCGCCGGGAACGACGACCTCGACGCCGCGTGCTTCGAGGGCGCGGGCCTTCGCGGCCGGGGCGCCATGGCCGGCGAAAACGATGATGCGGCCGCGCGGGAGCGTGGACAGGATCTTCGCCGTCAGCGGGAAGCGGAGGCGCGAGTCGAGGATGACCCGGACGATTTTCTTCCCGCCCCAATTCGGGTGGCGGACGGTGAGCCGGGGGTCGTCCGCGACGAGCGTATTGACGCCGATCATGAGCGCGTCGTGCTCGCCCCGGAGGAGATGGACGTAGTCGCGCGTCCCCGCGGAGGAGATCCATTTCGAGTCGCCCGTCCGGCAGGCGATCTTGCCGTCCAGGGTCAGGGCCGCCTTAATGGTGACGAAGGGAATTTTACGGGTGATGTACTTGACGTAGGCTTCGTTGAGGTCGGAGCTTCTTTCGTCCAGGAGTCCGACGGAAACGTCGAGGCCTGCTTCCTCGAGCCTTTGTATCCCCCTGGTGTGGACAAGTGGATTCGGGTCGACGGCCGAGATGACCGCCCTCTTGAGCCCGGCGGCGAGGACGGTGTCGACGCAGGGCGGCGTCCGGCCCCAGTGGACGCATGGTTCGAGGGTCAGGTAGAGGGTCGCTCCCTTCGCCAATCGTCCGGCCATCCCCAGGGCGAGGATCTCGGCGTGGGGCTTGCCGGCCTTTTCGTGGAACCCGTGGCCGACGACAACGCCGTTCCGGACGATGACCGCGCCGACGAGAGGGTTGGGGCTCGTCCGTCCGCGTGCCTTTTCAGCCAGGCCGTAGGCCATCTCCATGTAGGCCAGGTCGCGCGCCGTGTTCATGAGAGCAGAGCCTCGACGAACTCGCGGGGCGAGAACTCGAAGAGGTCGTCTTCTCCTTCTCCGACGCCGATGAACCGGATGGGCAGGTCGAGCTCCTCAGCGATGGCGACGACGGCGCCGCCCTTGGCCGTGCCGTCGACCTTGGTCAGGAAAATCCCGGTCAGGCCGGAGAACTTCAGGAACTCGCGGGCCTGTTGGATGGCGTTCTGGCCGATCGTCGCGTCGAGCACGAGCAGGGATTCGAGGCGCGCTCCGGGATGCTCGCGGACGACGACGCGCTTGACCTTCTCGAGCTCATTCATGAGGTTGGTGTTGGTGTGGATCCGTCCGGCCGTGTCGACGAGGAGGACGTCGCCCTGTTGGGCCTTGAAGGATTGGACGGCGTCGAAGACGACCGCGGCCGGGTCGGCCCCGTAGGAGCCCTTGACGACTTGGACGCCGAGCTTTTTCCCCCAGAGCGCGAGCTGTTCCTGGGCCGCGGCCCGGAAGGTGTCGGCGGCGGCCAGCATAACCTTTTTCCCTTCGCCCTTGAAGCGGGCGGCGAGTTTCGCCGCCGAGGTCGTTTTCCCGCCGCCGTTGACGCCGACCATGAGGATGACGGTAGGTCCGGAGCCGTCGGGCCGTCCGTCCGCGCGCCGGGAGAGCAGGGCAGCGAGTTCGTCCTTGAGGGCCCGCTCCAGGTCGGCTTCGCCCGCGTCCTTCCGGGTCGTGGTCCGCAGGGACTCGAGGATGCGGCCGGCGGCGGGGACGCCGACGTCGGCCAGGATCAGGGCCTCCTCGAGGCCGGCCAGGATCTCCTCGCGGCGCTTGCCGCTCTGGAAGAGGTCCTCGACTTTCCGGAAAGCGTTCCGGGTCCTGGCGAGCTTATCCCGTAGGTTGGCGAACACGGCTTAACCATTTTATTTTTCAAGCGTTTAATTGTCAACGGTCGGCCGCCGCTTGACAGATTTCAGGAGATTAAAGCAAACTGCGGTTCTGCAACCTGAAGTCCAGAACGCCCAAGTCAACCCCTGATGATCCTCCTAGATCTGGAAGGAAGCGGGCCGTCCGTTTCAGCCTATATCATCTTTTTGAGCTGTGTTGTTATCAATTTGATGCAGTGATTGATCAATTCTTGATGCTCAGGGATATTCAGGCTCGCCAATGCGTCTATTCTTCTTCTCAGAATCACGTCTCCGTCCGTTTCTTCTGAATAATCCCAATCACTTACGTAGTTGCAGATGTAATCAAGATCATCCGAAGAAATCACAGATCCTAGGCTATGTCGATTCTCAGCCAACTTTTCGATAAACAATGGTGGATTGATCAAAATAAGATTGCTGATCAGCGCGCAAAATTGCATAGACTCAAGACCGATAATATAAAAGCTAGTGCGAAAGAGTACGTCAATCGCATATTCATTCGCGCATTCGGCTTCATGTATAATCACTTCATAAGGATCTACGATCATTCGCCCTGATTTCAATATCGGAAATATAAAGGGAATAATGTTGTCATAAATATACTTCCTATCATCAGAGATTAGAGCGAGGACCCTTTTCATGTTCTCCGGGCAGGGTATTCTCAGCATCTCCTCAAAGACGCTCGCGATCTTCTCTTTTTGATCATCAAAAGGTCTTTCTTCATAACCAGCACAACTGGGGATTTCTAATCCAAGCTCTTCAATTTCATCTTTTAGTCCCTTTAGGCATTCATCCCTGACGGATTCCAACTCCAGGTCCTCAACCGATCGCAAGGCCTCCATCCTAATCTCCAGCTCGTAAGATGATCTTTCTTTCTTCTTCATGATGTAGGGGATATATCCGACGGGAAATCCCTTTCCCTTTATGTACGGATCTTCTCTTTCTTCATAACATGCCTTCAAAAAAACAGCGGGTTTCACCCTGATCAATTCGCCCAAGCGTCCTCCGACTCTCTGCTGCGAGCTGCCTTTAACGAACTTCAATATTCTGATCGCAGCTCGGGCAGCGTAAGTATTCCCCTGAAGCATTTCTGTGGCAATAATCCCATCTCGTAGAATAATATGATCCAGAATCTCTTTTCTATCGCGAGCAGGCTCTTCATCTGGAGGGATCGAATTATAGAACTCCCGTGCGGTTATTGAAGACGGCTCCTTCGCGAATCTATCGAAGGCCTCTTTCATCTTCCCCCAACCGGACAAGACATCCGCTTGATCGTTTCCTTCCGCGTACAGCGGGGAAACGAGAGGAAAAAGACACAGAAAAATCAACAAAAACAAAAAAGGGGGCCATGTTAAGAGGGCCCTAGCATTCATCATTTCGCATCCCTTATAATTACATCGACTTCAATCCGGGTCCTCGATAGTTTTTCCCGAAGGTTGGCGAACACGGCTTAACCATTTTATTTTTCAAGCGTTTAATTGTCAACGGCCGTGCGATGCTGCCATAAACCGCCGCCTCAACTGGTATATCTAAACGCCGATCCGCTGAACATCTTAAGATGGCCCGAAGTTGCGAACATTAGTTGACACGACCTCAGTTGACACGACCGGCCATTGTCCTCTTAACTTGCTGATTCTCTCTAGGTAATAGAGAGGATTTGAATGGCGGGCCTGAGAGGATTCGGACCTCCGACCTTTGGGTTCTGAGTCCCCTCTCCTCTCCGATTAAGAATCTCCCCTATTTGCGATCCCAAATCGAAAAATCAATGCCAAAGTAATCAGATAATATTTTTGCCATTGACCAATATTCGCCAGAATAATTTGTAACCAACTTAGGCTCTTTTCCCTTTCCATACATCAGTAGCGCTTTGAATTCTCGCGGGTTAATCTGGATTTTTTTCGTTTTTCTTTTTCCGAGTTGAATAGTTGCTTCTTTCCAAGATGCTCTTATCACCGTAAAGCCGAGAGCCTCCAACTTTGGAACCATTGCTTCGGAATCGCGATAATAATCCCATAGCTCTTCCATGCGAATACTCAGCTTCGGATTCTCAGCAATCAGAAGATCATAATCTGTTTGAGATATTGCATAGAATACAACTGTGTTCTCTTTGATAATAGGAGGCTTTTCGATAGGTCCTTGGCTGTTCTGAATTGATTTATCCAGCGTCCTGCAACTAAAGAAAAGGGCCGAGCATATAACGATTGCGGCCAAGTAAGTGGTAATCGATATAAAGCGGATAAAATCCATGATCATGCCAGTGCGTCGTACTTCGCTCATGTTCTTTCCCCGGTGACGACCAGCTTCTTAGGCCCCGTGGCCAAGCGCCAATCGGCGAGCAGATAGAGGATCACGATGGCAACGGCAGATATAAAATGGATAAGATAGTAGAAAAGAGGCACATCGGGAGATCGCGGAATGATCGATACTGCTATGACGCTTCCTAAGAGGTAAAAACAGATGAGGATCCGATCTCCCCTAATATTTTTCTGACGACTCAGGAGCGCAGTCATTAAAAACAAGATGCTTAAATAGATCATATAAGAGATTAAGTAGCCTACGGGATTATAGCCGCTTATGTATGCAAACAAACATCCCCACGAATAAAAGGCCGCCATCGGAGCGCCGCTTCCGTCCCCCCCACCCAAGAAGCCAAACGAAATGATCACTGAAAACACCAAATAGCCAGCCAATAAGACTATCCGCTTGCCCACCCGTCCATAATAAGCTTTCTTAACAATTAATGTCTCCATATCCCCCATAAAAGGCCTCTTCACCCATTTCTTAGAAATTGCCAAATCTGTTTATCATAATAATATATTACTCCGAGACGAACAAGCGCGGCGGCGATGTCCCGATATGAGGAACATGATTCGGAGGCAATATGCTGATTCCACGAGATGGATGTTCGGTCTGAGCTAAGTTCAGCCTAGCTCAAATTGTCGGTAACCGTATTCCTGAAAGTGGCGGTCGAAGGCGAAGGCCGAGCGGATGCCGGTCCGCCGCATGATCTCGAAGCTGACGCAATCGACGAGGCTCAGCGTTTGCCGGGCGGCCAGGAGATGGGCGCTCGCGGCCGCTTCGTGGACTTCGCGCGTCACCCAGACGAGGCACAGGGCCGGCACGATGTCCTGCTCGAAGACGCGGACCGCTTCCAGCCCTAATCGCCGCAGGATGACAGCTGACGTTTCGACCAGAATATAGTTGTGGCAAACGAGTTCCTCTCCGGCCCCAAGCGTTCTTTCCCACATGGCCTTGGCTTGGGCGTGATTCGCGTCGCCCGCTTCGAGGACGGCCAGGATAGCGCTGGTATCCACGAAAGGGGGGAATGTGCTAGAGTGAAGCCGCCATGAACTCCGCGATCTGGGTCGTCAATCCGCCGCGCCCCGAAACCGACGCCCTGGCCCAGGCCCTGTCCCTCCCGCCGGCGATCGCCCGCGTCCTCGTCAACCGGAAGATCCTGACCGAAGAGGCCGCTCGAGCCTTCCTGTTCGGCGACCTCTCGGCCTTGCATGACCCCTACCTGATGAAGGGCATGGACCGGGCCGTGGCCAGGATCGAGGCGGCCATCGCCAAGGGCGAAAAGATCCTCGTCTTCGGCGATTACGACGTCGACGGGGTCCTGTCGACCGTCATGCTCATGAAAGCACTGAGGTCCCTCGGCGCCACGGTCGAGTACTTCATCCCGGAGCGGCTGACCGACGGCTACGGCATCAAGGACGAGCACGTCGAGATCCCGGTCCAAAAAGGCGCCGGCCTGGTCATCAGCGTCGACTGCGGTATCAAGGCCGTCGAGTTCACGGCCCGGGCCAAGGAAAAGGGCATCGACGTCATCATCACCGACCACCACCGGCCCGGCGAGATGCTCCCGGACGCCGTGGCCGTGCTCAACCCCGTCCTCGCCGATTCCGGTTACCCCGACGGCAGCTTGGCCGGGGTCGGCGTCGCCTTCAAACTCATCCAGGCCCTGCTCGAGAAGTCGGAGAAGGCCTCCGGGTTGCCCCACTACATGAAGCTCGTTTCGATCGGGACCGTGGCCGACGTCGCCGAACTCAAGGGCGAGAACCGGGTGTTTGTGAAGCACGGTCTCAAGGGCCTGCGCAACGTCTCCAACATGGGCCTGCGGAGCCTGATCGAAGCGTGCGGGCTCGGCAACCGCAAGATCTCCGAAGGCGATCTTGGCTTTCGCCTCGGGCCCCGGATCAACGCCGCCGGCCGGATGGGCATGACCGGCCTGGCCGTCCGCCTCTTCTTTTCGGAGAGCTCCGAGGACTCCGGGGAGGTCGTCCAGAAGCTCGACGCACTCAACGCCCAGCGTCAGAAGATCGAAGAGAAGATCTTCAACGACGCCCGCGAGAGGATCGAGGAGCGGGGGCTCGACAAGAAATACAAGTGCCTCGTCCTGGGCAGCCCGGACTGGCACCGGGGGGTCACCGGCATCGTCGCCTCCAAGCTCAAGGACCGCTTCAACAGGCCCGTCGTTCTTTTCGTCTACGAGAACGGCAAGGCCCACGGTTCAGGCCGGAGCATCCCGGAGGTGCCACTGATCGACCTTCTCGATGACTGCCGGCACCTCTTCCTGAGCTATGGCGGTCACAAGCTGGCCGTGGGCTGCACCCTTCCCACCGAGCGGATGGCCGCGTTCAAGGAGGCCTTGAACCCGCTGGCCGAAGCCCGCATTACCGAGGACAACCTGATCCGAAAGATCAAGATCGACGGGCCGCTCGAGTTCGCCGCGGTCGACGACCGTTTTCTCGAGACCTTCGCCCTTCTTAATCCGTTCGGCGTCGGAAACCCCAAGCCCCTGTTCATCGCCGAAAACGTCGAGGTCATCAGCGATCCCCAGGTCCTCCAGAGAAAGCACCTGAAATTCCTGGCCCGTCAAAACGGCCGGGTTTTCGAGGCCCTCGGCTGGGACAAGGCGGAGTGGCGTCACGTCGTGCGCCGCGGCAGCCGGGTCAGCCTGGCCTTTTCCCTGATGATGTCGGAATACCTCGGTGAGCAGAAAGTCAGCCTGTCCATCGAAGACCTGAAGGCCTGAGACGATGAGCGCTCAAAAGGCGTCGGCTCCGGTGAGGTTCGTCCGACTCGCCGTCGCCGCTATTCTAATCGTCCTGGCCGCCGCTGTCATACTTCACCTTCTCAGAGAGCGCGACGGCCCGCGCCCGGAGGCCGTCAAACCCCTGCCCGACGACAGGGTCGTCGACCTCAAGGAGCGGGTTCGGCATGAAGAATACCGGGACGGCAAGCTCCGGACGGACGTCCGCGGCGCAAACTTCTTTCTGGGCCCGGACGGGCGGAACCATTTGAAGGGGTCGGTGGAGATCACGGATTACGGCCCGGCGGGCGAGGTCGTCTCACGGATTACGGCGGACGAAGTCGTTTACGACACCGGCGCGGTCCATTTCGGCATCACGGGCCGGGTCCGTGTCGAAACGGGGGACGTCGTCCTCGAAGGCGACTCGTTCGACTACGACAAGGACAACGGCCTTTTCCGGACGGCGTCCGGCGGCACCTTTTCTTCGAAAAGGATGGCCGGGACGGCCGCGGATATTTCTTACGCGGAAGGCGCGGACGAGGTCCGCCTCGCGGGCGGGTTCCGCGCGGAACTCACGGCGGCCGGTCGGGACGAGGAGAAGACCGTCCTCTCCGGCGATTCCTTCCTCTACCGAAGGCGCGAGCGGCGCGGCCGGGCGGAAGGCCGGGCGGATTTTGCGGGCAGCCGATGGCGGGGGACCGCGCGAATCCTGACATTCGACGCGGCGGAAGACGAGGGCTCTTTCAAATCCGTCGCCTTCGACGGGGCGGCTGAAGTCAAGGGACGAGTCTTCGCGGCGGAAGTGGACCGCGGCGCCCCGCCCGCCCCGGCCGCCGATCCGGAAAAGAGCGGCATCGCGGCGGATTGGATCGGGCTTTCCTTCGTCCCCGGCACCTCTCAACTTTCCTCGGTCCAAGCCCGGGGAAAAACGAGGCTGTCCCTGTCTCTCCCCGAGGCCTCCGGGAGCATCATCCGAGCCTCCGAAGCCCTCCTGACGTTCCGGGCTGATGGAGAGCTCGACCGGTGGTCCGCATCGGGCGGCTTCCGGGCGGAGCTCGATGGCCCCGCTGACGATAGCCGCGTCCTCGAGGGCGAGTCGGTCACGTTCGAGGCCTCGACCCGCGTCCTTCGGGCCTCGGGGAAGCCGGGACGGCCGGCGGCTGCGGCTTTGCCGCGGGCCCGCGTCGAAGCCGCCTCGATCGTCGTCGGCTCCGCCGCCGCCGGCGACCTCGAAGCTTCGGGAGGCGTCAAGTGTCTGCTCAAGCCGGGAGAAGAGGGCCGGGCCGACGGCTTTTTCTCGGCGGCGAAGCCTGTCTTCGTCTCCAGCGCGAGCCTCGTTTACCGGGGCGGGACGAAGGCCTTTTCCTTCGCCGGCGAGGTCCAGGCTTGGCAGGACAAGGAATTCCTGCTCGCCGGCGAGCTGGATCTCTTCGAGGCGACCGGCGAGATGCGCGGAAGAGGCGGAGTCGCGGCCGGCATGACCCAGGTCGCGGCGGGGGAGACCCCCCAGCGGCGCATCGAGGTCGGGGGAGAGGACATGAGCTCGTCCGCCGCCGACCGCGTCCTCTCCTTCCGGAAGAAAAGCTACGTCCAAATGCCGGGCGTGCGGCTCGGTGCGGAGACGATCGATGCCGTCCTCGGCCGCGAGGGGAGGGGTGTCGACACGCTCACGGCGCTCACCTCCGTCGTCGTTTCGAAGGGCCGTTACGAGGGCCGCGGAGATAGGGCTTTTTATGAGGCGGCGACCGGCCGGATCACCCTGACCGGAAAGCCCGTTCTGACCGACGCCAAGGGCGGTTCCACCAGGGGGAACAAATTGACTTTCGACCTGGGCGATGATAAGATTTCGGTCGAAAATGAGGGACAGGGACGATCGACGACCGTCATCAAATCGTGAGCCATGAAGGGTTCCCTGAGAGCCGTTGACCTCGAGAAGAGCTACGGGCATAAGAAGGTCGTCGACAGGGTTTCGATAAGGGTTGAAGAGGGGGAGATCGTCGGCCTGCTCGGACGGAACGGGGCCGGCAAGACGACCACGTTCTCGATGATCCTCGGCCTCGTCCCCCAGGACGGCGGCCGCGTTTACCTCAGGGACGAGGACATCACCGACCGGCCGATGTACCTGAGAGCGCGGAAAGGTCTCGTCCTCCTCCCCCAGGAACCGTCGGCGTTCAGGAAGCTGACCGTGGAAGAGAATCTCCTCGCCGTCCTCGAGACCCGGCCGCCGGGAGCGGGCCCGAAGGGCTCCCGCGTTACCGGGACGCTCGAGGAGTTCGGTCTCGAAAAACTGGCAGGGGCCCGGGCCCTGACCCTGTCCGGAGGCGAGCGGCGCCGTCTCGAGATCGCCAGGGCGATGGTCATGGACCCCGATTTCGTGCTCCTCGACGAGCCATTCACCGGGATCGACCCGCTCTCCGTCCGCGACCTCCAGGCGATCATCCGGTCCCTCCGGGCGAAGGGCATCGGCATCCTGCTGACGGACCATTCCGTCCGGGAGGCCCTCGAGATCACGGACAGGGCCTATATCCTCGAAGAAGGGCGGATCCTCAAGGAGGGGACGCCCGCGGAAATCATCTCTTCGGAAGAGGTGCGGAAGAGATATTTGGGAGACGAGTTTCGTCTTTAGGAATGGACAAGGCGTGAATTCGAGGCTGAATCGATGATCCTCAAGCAACGGCTCGACCAGAGGCAGGTCCAGAAACTCATCCTGGCCCCGGCCCTCCAGCAGGCGATCAAGCTCCTGCCCCTGACCAACCTCGAGCTCATCGAGGTCATCGACGCCGAGCTCTCCCAGAACCCGATGATCGAGATCGAGGACGAGGCCCAGGAGAACAGGCCCAAGGACAGCGAGACCGTGGCCGCGGAAGAGGCCGGCGTCAAGAACAAGGAAGGCCTCCTCGACGGGCTAAACCTCGAATCGACCGAGCCGAAGATGAACAGCGAGACGGCCGACGACAATTACCTGGTCGGTTTTCAGGAATACCTGGACGACGGGTTTCGCCCCCATTTCTACGAGAGCCGCGACGCGGTCTCCCTCGAGAACACGATCTCCCGGACCCCGTCGCTCTGGGACCATCTGAACTGGCAGGCCACCCTGACCTTTTTCGATGCCGAAGACCAAAGGGTCGCCGAGGAAATCATCGGGGACATCAACGAGGACGGCTTCCTGAGCTCCGGCGTCGAAGAGCTGGCTAGGCTCTCCCAGACGACCCCGGAGAGGATCGACGCCGTCCGCGGGAAGATCAAGACCTTCGACCCGGTGGGCTGCGGCAGCCTGGACCTGCGCGAGGCGTTCCTCGCCCAGATGGACAGCCTCCAGGTCCAGGACGAGACGGCCCGGGCCATCATCTCCAATCACCTCCCCCTCCTCAAGAAACAGGACTATGCCCAGCTCGCCCGCGTCCTCAACATCTCCATGGCCGAGGTCAGGGACCGCATCGACCTCATCAAGACCCTCGACTTTGCCCCGGGGAGGAAATACAGCGAGGAAAAGACGAGCTACGTCAATCCGGACATCATCGTCTCTAAGGAAGGGGACGAGTGGACGATCACTATTAACAACGAGGGCCTGCCGCGCCTCCGCATCAGCGGCTACTATCGCCAGCTCCTGGCCCAGGCCGCCGGCCGGGAGGCCGAGGCCCACCGCTTCCTGAAGGACGGGCTGAAAAAGGCCCTCTGGTTCATGCGCAGCCTGGACCAGAGGGACCAGACGATCTACAAGGTGGCCCGATTCATCGTCGATCGGCAGAAGGATTTCTTCGACAAGGGCATCGATTTCATCAAGCCCCTGACCCTGATGGAGATCGCCCAGGACATCGGCGTCCATGAATCCACCGTCGGGCGGGTCGTCGCCAACAAGTACATGACGACCCCCCGGGGCGTTATTCCCCTGAAGTATTTCTTCCACAAGTCCCTGCAGGGGAGTCACGGCGAGTCCGTCTCGTCCCTCAAGGTCAAGGACAAGATCCGGAAGCTCGTTGAGGGCGAGGACGGGGACAACCCCCTGAGCGACATCGAGATCGGCGACCTGCTGGCCCGGGAAGACCTGCGGATCGCCCGGCGGACGGTGGCCAAGTACCGGAACCAGCTCAAGATCGAGCCGTCGCATATCCGGAAAAGGAAGTCCATGATGGAGGAGAAGACATGAACATCCATTATACGGCGCGGCAGGCGACGCTGACCCCCGAGATCAAGGCCTACTGCGAGAAACGCCTGGGCCGGCTGAAAGGCCTCGTCGGCGACGTCCTCGACGTCAACGTCATCCTGAACGTCCAGAAGAACCGGAACAAGGCCGAGATCAACGTCCGGGCGAAGGGCGGCGGCCTCGTCGTCGTCGAAGAGACGATGGACATGATGGATTCCCTGAACCGGGCCTTCGACAACCTGGAGAAGAAGGTCAGGAAGGAACGGGTCAAAGGGCGGGACAAAAGGAGGCGCGGTGGGCGGGAGAGGAAGGTCCTCGTCCCGGTCCTCGAGGCCCCGGAGCCCGAGAAACGGGTGATTCGCAGCAATTACTTCTCCCTTAAGCCCATGTCCCTCGAAGAGGCGCTCATCCAGATCGACATCAAGAGCAGGGAAGTGTTCCTCTTCCGGAGCCAAGGGTCGGAGGAATGGGCCGTGATCTACCGGCGCAAGGACGGCCACTACGGGCTCGTCGAGCCCGAATGACCCCCCGGGGAAGATCGTGAAGCTCCATACGCTCCTCGACGAAAACCTGGTCCTGCTCCGGCTCGAGGCCCGCGACCGCGACGGGATCCTCTGCGAGATGTCGGCCGCCCTCGAGGCCAGGCACAAGGCCGTCCTCGGCTGCGGCCTTCTGGACAGGCTGCAGAAAAGAGAGCAGCTGGGGACCACGGCCATCGGCCACGGCGTGGCCATCCCGCATTGCCGGACGAAGACGCTCAAGTCCCCGGTCCTCCTGCTCGGGCTGTCCAAGGAAGGGGTTCACTTCGAAGCGGTGGACGGGAAGCTCTCCCACGTGTTCTTCCTCCTCGTCTCGCCCGAAGACAACCCCGGCGCCGGACTGCGCCTCCTGGCGGCCATCGCCGCCCTGACCCGGGAATGCCGGGCGCTGGCGTCGAAACTGCTCAAGGCCTCGACCTCCGCCGATGTGCTCAAGACCCTCCGGGCGGAGGAGGAGAAGACGCGTGCTTGAGAAAACCGTTCCCGGCTCCGCGGAGCCCGACGAGCTGACGACGATCTCGGCCGGACTCCTCAAGATCTTCGGCTTGGGGACGCTTATCCTCGGCGACAGTGGGATCGGCAAGAGCGAGAGCGCCCTCGAGCTCATCTCCCGCGGCCACCGGTTCGTCGCCGACGACATCGTCCAGATCCGGAAGACCTCCGACGGCGATCTCGTCGGCTCGGCCCCGGCCTTGAGCCGGAATTTCATGGAGATCCGTGGTCTGGGCATCATCAACATCCGAGCCATCTTCGGTCCCCGGTCGATCGCCAGGGAGTCGAAAGTGGACCTCGTCGTCAAGCTGAAGAAATGGCGGCGCGGCTTCGAGGCCGACCGCTTGGGGCTCAAGTCCGGGGCCGATATGACCATCCTGGACCGGAAGATCCCCCAGCTGGCCATCCCCGTCGCGCCGGGCCGGAACATCGCCACCCTGATCGAGGTCGCCTGCAAAGTCCATCTCCTGCGCAAGAAGGGTTACAGCGCGCCGGACGAGATCATCCGGCGGCTCGACAGAGTGCTGACCTGAGAGGCGCCATGAAGTCTGCTGCCAAGGACAACCGTTTCCTGATCGTCACCGGGCTCTCGGGCTCGGGGAAAACCGTCGTTAGCCGGTCCCTGGAGGACTTCGGCTACTACTGCATCGACAACCTGCCGGCGAAGCTCATCCCGAATTTCGTCGACCTCTGGCTGAAGAAGAAAGTCGAGATCGACCGTGTGGCCCTGGTCATCGACATCCGAGAACCACGCTTCCTGACCGATTTTCCGGAGGTTTTCCAGGAGATCCGGAAGAAGGCGCCGGTGCGCCTCATCTTCCTCGAGGCCACGGACGAGGCCCTGGTCAAGCGTTTCAACGAGACCCGGAGGCCGCATCCCCTGGCCCCCCGCAAGCCCATCCTGGAAGGGGTCCGGCTCGAGCGGAGGCGGCTCCTCGGCATCCGGAAGATGGCCGATGAGATCGTCGATACATCGGGCCTCAACATCTATCAGCTCAAGGAGGTCATCGCCGAGCGGATCCTGAGGAGGAAGCGGCGCCGGACGCAGGCCGTCCTGACGAGCTTCGGCTACAAGCACGGCATCCCCCTCGACTCCGACCTCGTCTTCGACACCCGGCTCCTGCCGAACCCGTTCTACGTCGATCCGTTGAGGACGAGGAACGGCAGGGCTCCGAGCGTCCGGAAGTTCGTCCTCCAGTCGCCGGGGGCGCGGGGGTTCCTCCGCGAGCTCTTCCGCTTCGTCGACTTCGTCGTCCCCCGTTTCGCCAAGGAGGGCAAGACGACCGTGGCCATCGCCGTGGGCTGCACGGGCGGCAAGCACCGCTCGGTCGTCATCGCCGAGGAGCTCCGCGCTCACCTCAAGGACAAGGGGTGCGACGTCAGGATTTATCATCGGGACCTTTTTAAATAGGCGTTGTTTGGATACAATAGGGGCTTGACCGGGAGGCCTAGAGACACATGATCGGAGGCATCATCGTTTGCCACGGCCGCATGGCCGAAGAGCTGCTGAACGCGCTGACCATCATCCTCGGCGAAGCGCCCAACATCGAGGCCATCTCGATCGGCTGGTACGACGACGTCGAGGATTCTAAGAAGAAGATCAACCACAGTCTCAAGCGCGTCGATCAGAAGAGCGGCGTGGTCATCTTCACCGACATGTTCGGCGGGACGCCGTCCAACCTGAGCTTCAGCTTCCTCAAGGACAACCAGGTCGAGATCATCACCGGCGTCAACCTGCCCATGCTCATCAAGTTCGTCTCTCTCCAGCGCAACAACAACCTCAAGGACGTGGCCAAGAAGGTCGTCGACCAGGGCAAGAAGAACATCCACCTCGTCAGCACCCTCCTGAGCTCCCGGGCCAAGTGACGCCGGAATGCTCGACACGACCGTCACCATCAAGAACAGGCTGGGCCTCCACGCCCGGGCCGCGGTCAAGTTCGTCAACCTGTCCAACCGTTTCGGTTCCTCGATCAAGATCGTCAAGGAGCGCGACGAGATCGACGGCAAGAGCATCCTCGGCATCCTGACCCTGGCCGCGACCCAGGGGACTTCGATCCGGCTCCTGGTCTCGGGCAGGGACGAGGAGGCGGCCATGGCCGCCCTCGTCGAGCTCATCGGGAACCGCTTCGACGAGAAAGAGTGATCCGGCATGGACATGACGCGCTTGAGGGGAACCGGGGTTTCGCCGGGGATCGCCATGGGCGAGGTCCTGCTGCCGCGGCGGGTCGTCTTCACGTCGCGGAAGGAGCTCATCGCCGAAATCCAGGTTCCGGACGAACTGAAGCGGCTCCACCAGGCCATCGACCGGACGCGGGACGACCTGGTCAAAGTCAAGGACGGCATCCAGGAGAAGATAGGCCGGGAGAACGCCTTCATTTTCGAAGCCCACCTCCTCATCCTTGAGGACCCGTCCCTCGTCCGCGGCCTCGAGGCCATCATCCGCGACGACAAGGCCCGCGCCGAGTGGGCGCTGTCGAAGACCAACAGCCGCTACGAACAACTCTTCGAATCCCTCGCCGACGACTACTTCCGGCAGCGGAAGTCGGACGTTTCCGACGTCCTGACGCGCGTCTACCGGAACCTCGAGATCTGCCGGGAGAAGGAGACGTCCCCGCAGAAGCAGCACGTCCTCGTCGCCCACGAGCTCCTGCCCTCCGAGGCCGCCCTCCGGCTGAGCCGGGAGATGACCCTCGGCATCGCCCTGGACATGGGCGGGCAGACCTCGCACACGGCCATCCTGGCCCGCTCCCTGGGCATCCCGGCCGTCGTCGGGCTGCGGGACATCACCCGCTGGGTCAGGGATGGCGATTTCATCATTGTCGACGGGACCGACGGCGAGGTCATCATCGATCCGCCCCTGGCCGTCCGTCGGGAATTCCAGGCTAAAAAGGAAAAGTACGAGAACTACGGCCGGGAGCTCCAGAAGACCGCCAAGCTCAAGTCGGAAACGCTCGACCGCGTCCGGTTCATCCCCTTGGCCAACATCGAGCTTCCCGAAGAGGTCTCCCTGGCCCTGTCCATGGGCGCGGAAGGCGTCGGCCTGTTTCGTTCGGAGTTCATCTACCTCCGGAGGGAATCCCTGCCCTCCGAGGAGAACCATTTCGAGATCTATTCGCGGATCGCCCGGGGAGCGCACCCGCATCCCGTCACCATCCGGACGCTCGACATCGGCGGGGAGAAGAGCTTGCCCCAGCTGAACATCCTGAAGGAGCCGAACCCGGCGCTCGGGCTGCGGGCCGTCCGGTTTTCGCTGAGGAACCGGGACCTCTTCCGCATCCAGCTCCGGGCCATCCTCCGGTCGAGCGTCCAGAAGAACGTCCGCATCCTCATCCCCATGGTCACCGAGGTCGATGAGATCGTCGACGTCAAGGACATCTTCGAGGACGTCAAGGAGGAGCTCCGCCGGAAGGGCGAGGCCTTCGATGAGAGGATCCCCCTGGGCGTGATGATCGAAGTGCCCGCCGCCGCGGCCCTGGCCGACCTGATCCTGAAGGAAGTGGATTTCGTCAGCATCGGGACGAACGACCTCATCCAGTACTGCCTGGCGGTCGACCGGTCGAACGAATTCGTGTCTTATCTCTACAAGCCGTTCCACCCGGCCGTCCTCCGCCTCATCCGGTCCGTCATCCAGGCGGCCGGGCGGGCCGAAAAGGACGTCGTCGTCTGCGGCGAGATGGCCGCGGACCCGCTCTCCGCCATCGTAATGCTGGGCTTCGGCCTCCGGACCTTCAGCATGAACCCCATCTTCATCCCCCGGATCAAAAAGGCGCTCCGTTCAGTCGAATGCCGGACGGCCGAGAAGATCGTCGAGGAAACGCTTAAGCTCCGGAGCGCCCAGGAGATCGAGGAGTACGTCATCGAGGAGATCCTCGTCCGGCACCCCCAGGTGTTCCTGACCGGCCAGCCGGTCGAGAACGCGCCTAAGCGCTGAATTCCCCTTTCTCTGATTTCAAGGAACTCCGCTATTCGGCTCGGCGAAGGATATCACCCTTAGCCCCCCGGCCCCCCCGGGAACCAGTCCCGGCGGTTCCCCCGCCTTCGGCGGGTCCCCTTCCGCTACGGGGGTCTTCAGGGCGATATCCATCGCCGCCTCATGCTGGAGTTCCCGAATAGGGGGTGAAGAACCAAACAAAAGAGAGGGCCTGTATTTCTGGCCTTACTTACGATCGTAATCGTCCGAGAGCCGGACGATGTCCGATTCCGCCGACCTCCCGATCCAGATCTCCATGACCCGGGCCGGCGCCTGTCCGACGTTGCGCAGGCGGTGCGGAGCGCGGCGGGGGATGAGGATTTCCTCGTTGGGCGCGGCCTGCCAGACGTGGTCGCCGACCGTGACTTCGAGCCCGGGGTCGAGGACGACCCAGAACTCGGCCCGGCCGTCGTGGTACTGGAGGGACAACCGGCCGCCCGGCTCGACGGTGATGAGCTTGACGGAGCCCGCGTCCTCATGGGGGAACCTGCGGAACTTTCCCCACGGGCGGATATCTTCGACGATGCCGGCCCGATAAGCGGCTTCGGGGCTTTTGTTCTTGCTCACCGGCTAAAAGGGGATGTCGTCGTCGCCGCCGGCAGGGGAGCCGCCGCCGGCCTCTTCGTCGGGGAAGTCCCCGCCGCCGGCTGGGGCGCCGGTGCCGGCGCTCCGGCCGTACTTGGGCGAATCCAGGTCGGTCGTGTCGGACGTGGCCGAGCTTTCTTCGCGCTTCCCGAGGAAAACGATGTTGGTCGCCTCGACCTCGGTCGTCTTCCTCTTGTTCCCCTCTTTGTCCTGCCATTCCCGGGTCCGCAGCTTCCCTTCGATAAGGACCTGCTTCCCCTGGGTGAGGTACTTCTCGCAGAATTCGGCCAGCTTGCCCCAGACGATGATCTTGTGCCACTCGGTCTTGTCTTTGGACTCCCGAGTGTTGGGGTTGAAGGACCGTTCGTTCGTGGCCAGAGTGAAGCTGGCTTTCCACCTGTCCTGCTGAGGGAGGCGGAGCATATCGGGCTTGCCGCCCAACCGGCCGATGAGGATGACTTTGTTCAGGCTGTTGATGTCTCTCATTTTCCCGTCAGCTCCCTGATTTTTTCCTGAGCGATCTTACTTTCTTCCTCGAGGGGGTACTTGGTGATGAGGATCTTGAGCGCGGCCAGGGCTTCCGGTTTCTTGCCGAGCTCCACGAAGCTGAGGCCCTTCTTGAGATGTGCCGCCGCGGCCTTGTCCCCCTGGGGGTAGGTTAGGATGAGCTCGTCGAACGCGTCGACCGCCTCCTCGAACTTCCGTTGGCTGTAGCGGCATTCGCCGATCCAGTAGAGGGCGTTGTCGGCCAGCGGGCTCCCCGGGAACTGGGCGCGGTAGAGCTTGAAGCTCTCGATGGCAAGGTCATAGTTCCCCTTGAGGTAATCGTTGTAGGCCATGGAATAGGCTTCCTGCGGGGAGATCGTCGGGGGCGGCGGCGCAGGCTGGGCCGGCGCGGGCTGGGGCTTCGATTCCAGCGGCGTCTTCGGCGGAGCCTGCTCAGCGGGTTTGCCGTTGCCCTCGGCCGGGGCCACGGGCACGGCCTGCGGCAGGCGCGCGGCGGCCAAGTCGGCGGCGATCTTCTGGAGGTCTTGGGTGAGCAGGTCGATCTTGCGGACGATGTCCTGGTATTGGGCGGGGACCGCCCGCAGGCCCTCCTGGATCCCGGCCTGGCCGGCCATCGACTGGCGGACGAGGTCGGCGACCGCCTTGAGCTGGTCCTGGATCACGCGGATCTCTCCCGCGTTCTGGTCGAGCCGGGCGCGGAGCTCCTGGACCTGCTGCTTGAGGACTTGGACGTCCTCGTAAACGAGCTCGTAGGTCTTCTTGCTCTTGTCCTGGCCGGCCGCGGCCAGGGTCAGGATGCCGAGGAAGAAGGCCCCGAGACTTTTACCACGCAAGTCTTATTTCTCGATGGCCAGGAACTGGGCGCGCCGGTTCATTTGCCAGGCCGCTTCGTCGTGGCCCGGGTTGATGGACTGGCTCTTGCCGTAGGAGATGATCCTTATCCGGTCGGACCCGATGCCCATGGACAGCAGATAGTCCTGAGCGCTCTTGGCTCGCTTCTCGCCGAGGGCGAGGTTGTATTCCTCGGTGCCGCGTTCGTCGCAATGGCCTTCGACGAGGATCTTGACCGTCCGGAATCTCTTGAGCCAGGAGGCGTTCGTGTCAAGGGTGGCCTTGGCATCGTCCCGGATGAAGGCTTTGTCGTAGTCGAAGTAGACCGTGCCGAGGGGCTTTTCCCGGTTGATCTGGTCGAGCGACTTCTGCAGGAAAATCTCCTCTTCGGTGAGCTGGGGTTCCTGGACGACGGGCGGCTCGACTTTTTCGACCTTGGGCTGTTCCTGCTGCTGGGGCGGGGGTGGCGGGGGGACTTCCTTGGGTTTCTTCTTGCAGGAAACGACGAAGGAGAAAACGAGGATGATCGCGAGTGAGAAAATAACCAGTTTTTTCATTAGACCTCCTAAGATTAAGCGTCTGTCCTCCATCGGTGCCGACGGCGCGACGCTTCTTTCCACCCTTTTTATACCCCGTCCAGGGGGGGGATGTCAATACTTTCGGCCCCTGATTCTGCCGATTTCCGCCCTCCGCGGACGCCGCCCGTATTGGAAGTAATAGGGGCCACCCATATCCCCCGGGCCCCGGGAACCAGTCCCGGCGGTTCCCCCATCGGCAAGTCTGCCGATGGGGCCCCCTCCGCTACGGGGGCTCTGGACGGCCCCTATCACTGCCCGGGCAGCGTCCTGCGGTCGGCGGATACCGCCGATAACCGGGGCCAAGTGTATCGACGACGGAAGCAGCTGCAAGAAGGGGGACACGCACCGCTTCTCTCTAAGCGGTACATGTCCCCGAATCCGGTCCGCCACTGGAACCGGCCCGGGAAAGCGTGAAGAATCACCGCAGCGGACGGAGACGACCTCTGATAATAGAGGCCGAGGGGATTGCCTGAGCGAGCATAAGCGGTGATTTAGCCGGTCGGCATGTCGGACGAGGGCAGTTTCAGGGGAAACCGCCAAAACGTGTTTGAGCTAGGCGTAGCGCACGCCGAGCGAGTTGTTTTGGCGCCGAGTCCGGCGGGCTGACCGGCGTAAGAAATCACCGCAGCGAGTGAAGGCAACCGCCAAAACCAAGGCCGAGGGGTATCGTCGACGGGAGCATAAAGCGGGGATTTAGGTAGCATGATAGCGAAACGCACCTCCTTGACGGGTAATGCTATGATTACTCGTCGGGAAAATCTCTAAAGGAGGTGCGCAGTTGTATTTTATCGGTGTGGACCATCACAAGCAAGTCTCTGTG
>Ga0214473_10000318_pt1 | contig 67642 bp, 65 predicted proteins | sample RVTome_7_FD_203509 | JGI IMG/M metagenome (GOLD analysis project Ga0214473, IMG submission 203509) | Soil microbial communities from uranium-contaminated site in the Upper Colorado River Basin, Wyoming, United States - RVT98D197 | ecosystem: Environmental > Terrestrial > Soil > Contaminated >...
AGAGACTCCAGCCGCGTGAGCGTTTCGATTTCTGCCTTCAGCTCGGCGATGGTGCGTGCCGCTGTGGCCTGATCGAGGATCTCCTCTTCGGCGGCCTCAACTTCGTTGTCGGGTGCTTCTTCCAGATCCTCGACGTCTTCCGCGTCCAGCGTCGGCATCGCTGCGGCGATCGCCGGTGCGACCGCGCCGCCACGCTGGAGCAGCTCCAATTCCCGAAGTCGGCTCTCAAGCCGCTCGCGGCGTCGCCGCAGGGACTGGTAGATGGCCTCCGGTGAAGACGCGAGGCGCCGCTGCAGAATGGTGAGCGCAAAGCCAACGGTGCCGGCGCGCTTGTCATTCTGCAGCGCCTCGGCGCGGTTGAACTCTTCGCGCACGTAGTCGGTGACTTCCTTGTAGAGCCGCGCCTCCGGATCGGAGAGCTTGTACGGAACGGTGTAGGCGATGCGCTCGGGGAACAGCGGCTTCGCATCGAACGTGAGCAGACCTTCCTTCACCATGCGGCGCATCAGGTCGGAGACATCGGCGGTGTGAACCCCGTCGCGGAAACGGCCCTCAAAACGGTCGCCGTCGAGCAGGGCCATGAAGAGCTGGAAGTCATCTTCCTTGCCGTTGTGGGGTGTGGCGGTCATCAGCAGGAAGTGCCGGGTCAGGGTCGAGAGGAGCTGCCCGAGCTTGTAGCGCTTGGTGTACTTGATCTCGCCGCCGAAGAAAGTAGCCGACATCTTGTGCGCTTCGTCGCAGACAATGAGATCCCAGCGGCAGTCCGGAACTTTCAGCTTCTCCTGCACGTCCTCGTTGCGCGAGAGCTTATCGAGCCGAGCGATGATGAGGTTTGTCTCTAAGAACCAGTTGCCGGTGCGGGAAGCCTCCAGCTTGTCGTTTGTGAGGATCTCGAACGGGAGCTGAAACCGGCGGTAGAGCTCGTCCTGCCACTGCTCAGCCAGACTACCAGGGCAAACCACCAGGCAGCGCTGCAGGTCGCCCCTCGCGATCAGCTCCTTCATCAGCAGCCCCGCCATGATCGTCTTGCCGGCGCCAGGGTCGTCGGCCAGCGGGATAGTCAAAGTGCGCAGCCGCCCCGCTGCCGCCGCTTTCCGTTTTGGTATGCTTCCCATCCCTCAACAGCTCTCCGTTTGCAACCGTACGCAACAAGCATTACAAAACGCCACCAGATTCGCAGACTCATCTGAGTAGCTGCAACGTGGGTGTTCCGAACGACCGGATCGGATGGATGGGGTCTTGGCTCTAACGGTGGCGACAAACGTTCCTGAGTCGCGGCGCCGCAGCGGCGGAGAGAGCGCTGGGGTCAGGACATGAGCAAGCTCGAGGACCTCCAGCCCAACGCTGCCGTACGCGGCATCTTGCCGGATTGCCTGGTCACCGTAGTCAACGTGCAGTGGTTCGGCTCGGAGGCCTTGGAGCTGACCTACAAGACGCCTACCGGCCAAGTGGCCAATGAGCTGGTCTATCGGCATGACGAGCCACGCATGGCAGCCACAGCGCTTCCAGATCGACGGCGGTCAGCAACGATCTCACCTCTTCGTGCAACTCGGCATAGATCGGCAGATCACAGACGATCCCGCTCAAAATCATCCACGCATACGGAGAAGCGAAATCATACTTCAAGATTTCCAGGGCGCGGCTGGCCGCGCCCTGAAGAAACCGAGAAGAAACCACCTTGCACACGTCTGCTGTTACGACGCCGCGCAATACGCTATCCCGATCGCCTCCCGCGGAGCGCACTGGGCCTCGCGATTCAGTCGCGGCACTGGGAACTGGTGGACATCCTTCTGGAGTGGGGTGCTGACCCGCACCAGGTGAGTCTGGGCGATCTTTCGACAGTTACAATTCCGACCTCTGGAGGCGATTTCAGGCGCTAGGAATCGATCTCACCGCCGGGACCGAATTGGCAGCGGCTCTCGCGTATCACACGAGCAACAAGCCACTCTTCGGATTCGCAAAGCGACAGCGCGAACTCGATCCTGGCTTTCAGCGACACCTGAATATCGCACTGCTGCACCACAGCACCACACAGAGGAGGGGCGCGATCCTGCAGGCACTCGGCCGGACGCCTGCCGTGCGCGCACGGATGAAAGAGGTCGGCTTCATACCATCACCGGAGTACGAGAGCCGGAACCCGTACTCCAAGCCAACACGATCTCGATAAGTTCTCTCGAAGTTCGGAGTAGAGCTTCCACAGGTAACGGCCCGCGTGGTGCCGAATACGGCCAAAACGCGTGCCCCGGACCCTCTGCTCCCAGCCGTTGTGCAGATTGGGCCATGGCGGCCGCAAGCACAAGAGATCCGGCTCGATCGTTCCGCGCTCTTCGATCTCGTATGGTCCGAGCCCGTCGAAACCCTGGCGAACCGGTGGGGGCTCTCGGGTCGCGGGTTGGCGAAAGCATGCCATCGCCTTCAGATCCCTGTTCCGCCCCGCGGTTTCTAGGCAAAGCTCCAGAGTGGCCAGCGGATGCGACGCCCACGTCTTCCCGCGTTGCAGCCTGGTGAGGTCGAAGAGATCGTGATCCGTGCGCCGAAAGCAGAGCCGCCGCCAATCGATGTGAGCAAGTAACGTCGTCAGATCCCCTACAACTCCTCACCGACGGGTAGTCTGGGATTGTGAGAGGTGCTAGCCCGCCAGTTCCAGCGGTGAATGCCGCGGCGCCATGCTATTGGCTGTCGCATGGCAACCCTCCTCCACGTCATCGGGCTACTTCTCCTGCTGATTGCCTGTCTCGCCTCTTTGGCATCGCTGCTGGTCGGACTCCCAGGAACATTCTTAATCTTCTTCGCCGCTCTGGTGTACGGATGGGCGACTGGGTTCGATACAGTCACCTGGTCAACCGCCGGTGGGCTGTTCTTGCTGGCCCTAGTCGGTGAGGGCCTCGAGTTCTTTGCCGGCGCAGCGGGTGCGGCGGGCGAGCGGCCGTCGCGGCGCGTAATGGTTGGCGCGCTGGCGGGAGGCGTTGTCGGTGGCCTAGTCGGCACGCCGTTGCTCTTTGGGGTCGGCTCGCTGCTGGGAGCCCTCGTCGGCGCGTTCGTTGGTGCGGCACTCGCTGTTATCTCGGAGGGTGGAACGATGTCCTCAGCACTATCGACCGGATTGGCTGCGTTTCGCGGCCGGCTGCTGGGCTTTGTTTTGAAGGCGGCAGTCGCCGTGGTGATGCTCGTGGTGCTGACCGCCGCGGTCTTTTGACGGCGCTACGCGCTCGCAAAGTATCGGAAGTCTTTCGATTGCTGCTTGGCCCTCGGCGGTGTTGCCGGCTGCAAGCCTGACCAGGTGATTGTTTGAAGTACCCAGTGGCCGAAGTGAGGATAAGTGATGTCGGTGTGGAAAACGATCCGGGCGACACGTTGGAACGATTGCACACGGTTGCCTATGCGCTTCTGCATGTGCGATTGAGTAGCCAACCATGGGTCGGCAATCCCGTAAGCCTAGCAAACCGGGGCTAAAGAACTTCCGAGAAGCGCTTATACTCATTTGTGGCTCCCGCAGGGCACACCGGCTGATGGAACTCTTTGGCGGGCAGGTGGTGCGCATCCCCTACGCGGAATCGGCTGCGGCCAGGAAACGCCAGGAGCGGAACCGCCTCATTGTGGATGCGCTCGGATGCTCCTGCCCCGACGAAAGCCACCATAGCTACAGCGGCGTCGCGCGTCGATTTCATATGTCTCGGTCAACCGTACAACGTGCCAGCAACACCTAATGAACAGGCCTTGCCCCACAACCTGCCTGTCCAGTGTAACTATTTATGAACCTGGGTATTTGCCAATTTGATTAAACCGCCGTAGATCATCGCACGTTACATATCGGTTAGGGCCGATGGTCGCGGCGGAGGCTGGTGAGACCACGCCGGTAAGATGACTAGGGGCCGCATACGAGTGAGGCGTATCAACACTCGTGCGACGGCCCCTTTTTTTGTGGAGCAGGGCGCCTGGACGTAACTAGCAGGACGGTGGTTGGGGGGAGGGGCATGAGTCAGCCCGCGGCAGGGAAATGCAGTCACGACGACTGCGTAAGGACAACGCCCAGCAGCTCGAAATTTCCCGGATTCCAAAAACCAAACTACACGCCAGTTCCAGACGAAGTCTTCGATCTGCTCTTGCCGGAACTTTCAGGCGCGGAGCTCAAGGTCTTGCTGTACGTAATCCGGCGGACCTTTGGATTCAATAAACGCGTCGACCGGATCAGCAAGAGCCAACTTGAGCGCGGCATCCGCTGCCAAAACGGCGATGTTCTCGATCATGGCACCGGCCTCAGCCGCCGAGCAGTCCGAAGCGCCATTAAGACTTTGGTTGAGAAGAGTGTCCTCACGAAGACCATGAGTTTCAGCCCAAACAGCGGACACGAGGCTACTGAGTACGGTCTTAATCTCCTTGGTTATGACCCTGGGGTACGAGGTACCCAAGGATGGGGTAAAAAGGGGCCCAAGCCCTCGGGTACTTTCTGCCCCCCACAAGAAACCGTTGATCAAGAAACAGACGTTCGGGGCGAGGAGCCGCAGTCACCACGAGATCGCAACGGTGAGCGCCCAGACAACGGATGTCGGTTCCTTGCCGAGTATCTTCACGCAGCTATCCTTCGAAACACTCCGAACGTTCGGCTGACACAGTCGCCCGATCAGTGGGCTATCACCTTTCGGTTGATGCGGGACAGTGATCGCCGCCAACCAGAGGAGATCCGGGCGGTGATCGACTGGGCTACGGTTAACAGCTTCTGGCGCCCAAACATCCTCAGCGCCGCCAAGTTGCGCGAGAAGTTTGACACGCTGAAGGGTCAGATGGATCACGCGAATCGCTCCAGTTCGCCGTCGCAAGCGACTGGCCAGAATGGGTTTGTGTGCTGATGCGTTCTTGGGCTGATCTTGGCATCGATATTCCCGCCGGCCGTACGGGTGGTGAGGTCTACACGACCTGCCCGAAGTGCTCACACGATCGCAAGAAGAAGAACGCAAAGTGCTTGAGCGCAAATGTCGAGAGCAGCCTCTGGGTATGCCATCACTGCGGATGGTCCGGCAGCCTGAGAACTGGCCGTGACGAGCGGCAACCCCCTGCGTGGCGCAAGCCGCAGTGGCGTAAACCAGATCCGCGGCCATCATGTGCCCTTCCGGCGCGTGTCGTGCAGTGGTTCGCCGGACGCGGCATTACGGAGTCCGTGTTGGAGCGCAACAAGATCGGCTGGACCACGGTCTACATGCCGCAACGTGAAGAGCATCAGGACGCGATCGTGTTCCCGTATTTCCGCGATGGCGAGCTGATCAATCGGAAGTACCGCACGCTCGATAAGCAGTTCCGCATGGAAACGGGTGCTGAGCGGATTCTCTATGGCTTGGCCGACGTAGGCGAAATCTTGGTCTGGGTCGAAGGCGAGATCGATAAGCTCTCCGTGGAAGTCGCCGGGATCACAAGCTGCGTGTCGGTTCCCGACGGTGCGCCGGCAGAAGGTACGAAAGACTACAGCACCAAATTCGCTTTCCTTGATTCGGCAGAGCGAAATTTCACAAACGTCAAGAAACACATCATAGCAGTTGACGGCGACAGGCCCGGCGGCCTTCTTGAAGACGAACTAGCCCGGCGTCTGGGCCCTGAGCGCTGTTGGCGTGTGAAATGGCCGGAAGGCTGCAAGGATGCCAACGACGTGCTCCGCAAACATGGAGCCGAGGCTCTGCGGTGGTTCCTCGACAACGCCGAGCGCTTCCCGATTGAGGGCGTGTTTACCGCCCAGAGCGAAGAGGCCAATGTGTTGGCCCTTTATCACAATGGCCTGGACCGGGGACAGAGCACCGGCTGGGCGTCCCTGGACCAGCATTACACCGTGCGACCCGGTGAGTTTACCGTGGTGACCGGGATCCCCGGCAGCGGCAAGTCCAACTGCATCGATGCCCTCGCCGTGAATCTGGCGCGCCTGCACGGTTGGTCGTTCGGGATGTTCTCGCCCGAAAATCAACCCCTGGAGGATCATATTGCCCGGATCGTGGAAAAGTACGTCAGGCTGCCGTTTTCGGACGGGCCTACCCCACGGATGTCCGAGGGCGAACTACGGAACGGGCTCGCATGGGTGAATGACCATTTCTTCTGGGTGCTGCCCGACAACGAAGATTGCTGGGAAATTGATTGGATTCTCGCACGCGCACGCGAGCTGGTCTACCGCCACGGCATACGTGCCCTGGTGATCGATCCCTGGAATGAGTTGGAACCCCAACGCACAGCGAAAGAAACCGAGACGGAATATATTTCGCGGGTGCTTCGCACGGTGCGCCAGTTCGGGCGCCGGCACGACGTGCATGTTTTCATGGTCGTGCATCCTACGAAACTCTACCGCGATAAGGATGGGAAATACCCGATTCCGACGCTCTATGACTGCCAGGGAAGTGCCCACTGGTACAACAAGGCCGATAACGGCCTGTGCATCTGGCGCGATCTGTTGTCCGACCGTCGCGAAGTAGACCTCCATGTTCAAAAAGTTCGCTTTCGCCAAAACGGACGGCGGGGCAAGGTCATTTTACAGTACGAGGCGCCCACGGCGTCATACCGGGAGCCCCAATGAAAATGCGAAGCGTTCTCCGGAGAGGATTGATGCGCCCCAACCTCATACGGCTACGGCCTCGGTCAGGACGATACATAGGAGGCGGTCCGTCCGGATCGAAAGCAATGGACGCACAGGGCGAAACCAACCGCGACGAACACCGTGACCAGATCCACATGATCGGCCGCTGGATCGCCTGGCTAATCTCCGCGTTGACATTCTGGGCGGTCGGGATCGGCCAGGCCTACATCGTCGTGATGGCGGCGAGAAGCGGGGTGACGCCACCCGCGGCCGAGATGAGTCCCGGGACGGATCATCAGGCAGGCAAGAGAGTCAGTTTGAGCAGCGACAGGAGTAAGCGTCGGGTTTAGCTGGCGGGAGAGATCGTGAGAGTCGCAGCGGCAAAGAAAGGCAGAGCACAGAGCGGGGGCGTAACCTCGTCGGTCACACAGGAAGCCTGCCCGACTGACCGCAGCGCCATCCCGCCCTATTTGGGAACCCAGGAATTGATGGAGCTCACGCCCTGGAGCTCTGACGCCATCGAAAAGATGATCGCCAGGGGCATACTCGTGCGCAACGTCCACTTCTTCCAGCCCGGTGATCGGCGCGACCATCGGAGCCGGGAAGACAGTCGAGCAAATCAAGAGCATTCTTGCGGAATCGTTGAACCAGGCCCCGCCTCAGCCTGACCCCCTTCCACCCGTGACTATCGCGCCCACAGGCCCCACGGTGGCCGAGTACTATACGACCTGGATCAAGGAGCAGATACCCGTCGTTCGCCGCGCTCAAGCCCGCGACTATCGGCGCCACGTAACCCGTTATGTGCTACCGGTTCTCGGAAAGGTTCTCCTTCCCGAATTACGACCGGCCCATGTGCGCGGGCTGCAAGCCGAACTCCTCGAGCAAGAGGTCCGGTGCCGCGACGGTTCGACCAAGAAGCGCTCCGTCAAACACGTGAAAAACATCCTCGCCGGCAGTTTCCGCGCCATGATCCAGCAAGCCCGCGTCGATGAGCTGGTCACGCGCGACGTGTTCGCTGGCCTCAAATGGCCGAAATGGAGTCCACCGAAACCCGATCCGTTCACGACCGATGAGGTCCGGCGGATCCTCGCTTGGTTCAAATCGAAGCGGTTCGGCTTCCACCCCGGCCGTGGCTCGACCGAGAATCGGTTTCTGCCACACCCGCCCTATTGGGCCTACGTGCAGCTCTTGTTTCTCACTGGACTCAGACCGTCTGAAGCGGCGGGACTTCAGTGGGGAGATATCGACCTCGCTCATCGCCGCCTTCACGTTCGGCGCTCACGGCATCTATACGATTACGGGGCGCCGAAAACAGAAAGCGCCCGCCGCACGGTGGAGTTGCCCGAAGTGGCAGTTCAAGCCCTGGTCACCATCCAGCCCTTGCATGTGGCCCCCCAGCCCTTGCATGTGGCCCCAGAGATGCCCGTCTTCACCGGCACGACCGGCAACCCAATCGAGCCGAAGGCGTTCTCGGAGCACTGGTACGATTGCCTGCGTGCACTCGGGCTGCGGCAGCGTGGCCTCTACTGCACGAAAGATACGTTTGTTACACGGGTCCTTCAGGCGGGCGCCAAGATCGCCTGGCTTGAGGCGCAGACCGGCGTGAACTATGCCACTCTGCGGCGGCACTACGGGCAGTGGATGCCCTCCGAGGGTGACACCGAACTGCGGCGGCTCGAGGCGCTCGATCCGGGCCTGTTCGGTCCCGAAACGGCCAAATTGTCCCCCACGTCACAGCGAGCTGGGGGACAATTTCCGAAAAAGCCACGTGGTTATTACACCGAGGAAATGCGAGGAGGGGGACTTGAACCCGAAGAAGGGCGCGAAGTGATGGAGGAATTTCGCGGGCGGCGTTGCGCCGTGTGGCGCCTTGTGGCGTAGATTGGACCCCCGGGGGCCAATGTGGAATCTGTAGTCGAGGCGATCTGATTGTTTGGTGCTGTTTCGTCTTCGTTCGCAACGACTCTTCGTCCCACTGGGCGGCAATCAGCCCTCCTCACTGGCGCCGGCAATATCGAGGAGCGCTGCGCATTCGCGGCGAAGCACCGGAGTGTCGGTTTCCACAATCGCCCAGACGAGGGCATCGTCTACAGTTGGGTACTCATGAGTCAATTGATTGCGGAAGTCGACTATACGTCGCGCGTGCGTGATGGTGTCGAAGGCGTTCGGCGCCACACGCGCAAGCGCCGCCATGGCTTCGCCGATGATGATGAACTCACGCTCGACGGAGGAGCGGACGAGCCGGTTGCTCCTATACGCCGTCAAATCGAGCCCACAAACGGCGCTTGCGACGGCGTTGCACGATTCGACAATATCAGCGAGATAAGCCCGCGCGTCACGCGGCATAGAAGACCTGCTTCGTGTGTTCGATTTCCCGAGCGATGTAGGGGTTCTTGACGGCGCCCGCCATCACCAGGTCAATGTCGCGCTTCAGCAGATGGCGGAGCTCCTCGAGCAGCCCGAAGTACGCTTCAACTCGTGCGTAGGGCTCCATGGGCTCGAACTCGACCAGAAGGTCCAAGTCACTCCCGTCGCACTTGAAATCATCGCGCAGCGCTGAACCGAAGACCTCAAGGCGAGCCACACCGTGACGCGCACACGCCTCCACAATGGCTTCCCGCTTGCTCTGCAGTAAACCGACCACGATAAGACCTCCCGTCCGCATCTTACCCGTGAAGCCTAAAGTACGCTATCGCGAGTGCAACGGTGGGCGGAACTTAGGCCGAGTCCGATGTTCTTTAATTCGCCTACTGATAGGCTCCCTGCGGGGGGCCTTTTTTAATTCGGGCTTGCCTCGATGGCCCGATAGCGTATCACCAACTTGCCGGATCGGTACTCGACGGCCAAAGAAGTCGAGCCGCCAGGTGGTACCTGACGGCTAGGGCAAAAGGGAAGGTAGAACCTTCGGCGTTGACGGTCACCAGTAGCCATCGTCGACGAAGGACACATATCGGCCCTTGCCGATAACGACGTGATCGAGGACGCGGACGCCCATGATCTCGCCGACCTCACGGAGGCGGCGGGTGATCTCGATGTCCTCCTTCGAGGACGTCGGGGCGCCGCTCGGGTGGTTGTGGACGAAGATGACGGCAGCGGCGCTGTAGCGGACGACTTGATGGAACGCGTCGCGCGGATGCACGATGCTCGCCGTGAGCGACCCGAGTGAGAGCAGCACGTCTCGGATCTTGCGGTGCTTGTTGTCGAGCAGCACCGCGTAGAAATGCTCGCGGGGCTCGGCGGCCAAATGCTAGCGGAAGTGAGCGTAGATGTTTCCGGAGCCGCGCAACGGCTCGCCGACTTTCCACTCGCGTTCGCCGTAGCGCTTGGCGACCTCGAAGACGGCGGAGAGGCGGTGCACCGCGCCGGTGGTGAAGCCGTACTCGAGAAGATCGGCCGGAGCGAGGACGGCGATGTCGCGGAAACTCTCGTGCTTGGTGGTGAGCCACTGGCAGCTCAGCGCGCTTGCCGGGCCAAGCAGTGTGGTCAGCAGTTCGGCGTCGGTCAGCTCCGTCGGCAGTCGGTGCTTACTCGCGCGAATGTTGGGTGGCGGTGGCGCGTCGTGGATTTCTGGCGCGGGCCGCCTCGGAGCCAGCGGCAGGCAGAGCTGCTGGCCGTCAGTGCCTTGTTTTGAGGAGTCCATCAGCGGCACTCCTTCAAGGGCTTTGGCTTCCAGTAGAGGTCGCGCTCGATAGTCAGGCCTCCGGGGCCGCGGATTTCCTCCAGCTCATCGAGAGAAAAGTAGCCGTACTCGCGCTCCTGTCCGACCGCGGCGCCGAAGCAGAGCCGCTGCTCGGGATCGTACTCGGAGGCGTACCAAGTCCACGATGTCCACGGGGTGAAGAACTTCACGACGGCAATCGCGTTCTCGCCCTGCTCTTCTTGGCTGTAGAGCGGGGGCAGACGCTTGGCGACGTCGTCAGGGAGCAGTTTCATGCTCACCATCCTGTCGCGGCGGGGCGATCGGCACCGGCGGAATGCCGGCGTCGCGTCCAGCCGCGGGGAAGGGCGAGTGGTTTTAGAGGTCTTCGAGGATTGACGGGGTGTCCTGCGAATGGTGCAGGACACGGAGGACTTCGAGGGTGGTCGCCGTTGGACGGTAAAAGATGGTGGCTCGGAAGCGTCGCATGACGTAGCGGCGGACGGTAGCGAGCTGGTCAGGCCGGTTCGTCTGCCAGAGTTGGGCGAGTTCGGAGAACTCAAGGAGCCGGTCGACGGCCGCGTCGAAGTCGTCAAGGAAGCGCCCAGCGGCCGCCGGGTTCTGCTCAGCAATGGTCGCAGCGATCGCGTCGACGTCCTGCTGAGCGAGCGGCTTGATGTCGGCGATGAGCGGGCGCGTCACGAGTGGGCGGATTTGCGAGTGCGGGTGCGCACGTGCTTGGCGAGCGCCAGGCGCCGGGCGCGACGCCACGCCGCGTCCATGGGCACGGCCGGGCCGGAATTGACGCCCTCGATGAGGAGCTGATCGACCTGGTCGACGGCGTCGCCGGCGAGATCGCGGCGGATGAGGTCGCGGACGTAGTCCGACGTCGAACCGTAGGCACCGAGACGGTGCACCTTCTGTTCGAGCTTCTGCCGCAGGGGAACCGGCAGCGAGATGTTGACGGTGGAGAGTTTCGGTTTCATGGAGGGAGCGTAACCCTGGCAACAGATTCTGTCAAATGTTGGCAGGAAAATATGTGGCCGTGCCGGCGTCGCGTCCAGCTGCGGGGAAGGGCGAAATAGGGAGCGGAGCCGGGTGAGGGCTCCGCTCGGGTGTGAGGAGAAACGGCGGGGTCAGCGCGCGTCGCTGGGTGGCTTCGGGGGCCGGAGAACGAGCTTGCCGCTGACCGGCAGGGCGTCAAGGAGCACGGTGATCGTGTCGCCCTTGTCGCTTGCGAAGCCGACGCCGATCTCGCGCCAGCGATCGCCGGCGTCGGTCGTGACGACGGTGCTGACGGTGTAGTCAGGCCGTAATGCCGAACGTGTGATTATGCCGAATCGCACTTGATCTCAGCGGGAAAAGAGCCAGGCATACCGAATTCCGGTGGTACGCGTTCGGCATAATCGATTCATCTTCTCTTCGACGGGCAACGCCCGGAAAGGAGGAGAACGATGGATCAAGAAGGTCGCGCGCAAAGGTATCGGGGGGCGCGGTTCGAAGAGATCGGACGCGAATACAAGCAGTATCTGCTAACCGAGCGGGGACTGACAAAGAGGACTGTCAAGGGTTACTGGAGCAAGGCGCGGCGCTTTTTGCGGGAGCGTTTTGGCTCTGACAGCACCGTCGTACCCGCGCAAATTGCGCCAAGGGACCTCAGTACCTTTGTGCGCGCTCGCGCGTACGAGCACAGTCTCAATGATGCGCGGCTCGTGGTTACATGTCTGCGTACGTTTCTGCGGTTCCTGCGTTGGCGTAGAGATGTCGACGTCGATCTTGCTGCCGCAGTTCCCGGGGTGGCCGGGTGGCCCCCCTGATCGCCACCCCGATCGCCGTCCCCCCGAACCAAACCAACCACATCAAACCAAACACCCAACCACACGCTTCGTGAATTACGATTTCGTCCGCAATTCAAATCTGCGGGTGGGTCAATCTTCGCGAGCGAAAGTGGGTCATTTCTCGCGAGCACTGGAGTATCTGATCACGTTGAGGTGGCGGTGGCAATTTCAACTTGGCGCCACCGTCAACGTCGGCGTTCCCGTGGCGGTGGCCGTGGTCATTCGAGGTGTTTCGGTCGGGGTAGGAATTGATGAGGCGGTGCCCGTTTCCGTAGGTATAGGGCAACGCCCCGGGACTTTCAGGGATGGCCCCGTTCCGGAAGTGTCTACGAAGCATGAGTCTAGCGGGTAGAGGTATTCGATCTTTGCCCAATTCGGTTTGCCTTCTGGGCTAAATTGCACCGGGGCGAATCTCACATCCCTCAGCCCCGCGGCGCGCCAGCACTCCCCTTCTTTGGTCATCTCACTCGCCGGACTCGGCGCGAGTGATCCCATAAGAAGCCACCCATTGTTGTCGCCCGCGGCGTAGACCGGCTTCCCGTCTTCAAAACTCGGAATAGTCTTAATCAGCCGATCGGCAACAAGCACATCCGATCCATCAGTTGTCGGGTATGGCTCGCAAGGAGTTCTGCTTGAAATCGACGTGTTGCTTGGAGTTGAAGTCGAGGTGGCACTGGGCGCGGCCGCTGGCGATGGCATTAGGCGGTCGCGGCGATGAGGACATCGAAATCGCCAGGGTGGTTGCCCTTCCCGCGAAGCTCGGCCGATAGCTCTCCAAAGATCCGGCAGGTCTCCTCGTCGACGGAGAGGATCGTTACGGTCGTGAGAAATGTGGCGAGAGATTGGGCTGCGCGCTCTCGGTCCTTCGCGAGAACGACACCCTCTTGCAACTCGGCGATGGTGATGATGCTGACGGCAATGCCGTCGCCGGCACGGCTGGCGATGGCCTCGGTGTAGGGTTGCCGGCCACGCAGATGCCGAACAACCCAACCGGTGTCCAGGAGATAGGTGGGTGCGGTAACGCTCACAGTTGCACAGGCGCCCGCTGGCGATGCCGCCGTTCATAGACGGCCCGCTCGAACTCGTCGCAATCGAGCAGATCGGCCTACGCTCCGGATGTTGCGCGGATAACGTCCGCCGGCCGGTCAGTCGCCGGAGGACATGTGACGGTGACTTCCACCGTCTCGCCGTCCCGAAGCGGCAGCGGTTCGGCGAGTGCGAGATTGCCCGCCGCGTAGGTGGCTTTGACGGTCTTGACCATGCCGCCTCCTGAAAGTCCGCGCTTTTTCTTCATACACCTAGCGGAAAGACCCGGTCAATCAATCGCTTCGCGTTTACTCTGTAGAAGACCGGGCATCATACATCTCCTGTCGGCATCGTACCGGTGAAGCGTAGATGACGCTATCGCGAGGCTCGCGTGCTGGCCGTGTGAGCGCCGCGCCGAATGAAGCCACGAGGGCGGAACGTGTTTCTCCGTTCCTGTCTTGTGGTAAAGAGGACGGCATGTCGGCAGTGATATTCAGGAAGCAGATACCCCATGGCACCAAGCTCCCCGTGTCGTTCAGTCGGAGTGACGCGGAGATGATGCGCCGCGAGCTCTGCATCGATCCGTCGGTGCTGGCTTTGGGGCTGGCGAAGGGAACCCGTTTGTGTTTCGACCTGTCGCTCGATGATATCGAGGAGTTGCAAGGCGCCGTCGCTGCCGAAGCGAACCACGCCAAAGACCGCAAGCTGCGCGATCGGCTCGACCGGCTCGACCGGATCTTCTCTACCTGCAGGATTTCTTCGACAGATACGACGATCACGGCGACGCGTAGGGTTGCGGGATCTTCTGAATTGCAGACAATCTGTTAGGCAGTACGCGAAGGTAGAGCGATGAAAAAGGAGTACGATTTTCCCCAAGGGCAAGCGCGGCGAATTCTATCGGGGACGCGAAGCTTCGCGTCCCCGTCTACCTCGACCCGGAGGCTGCAGTGGTCCTGCGCAAGGTCGCTGACCAGCAAGGAACAGAGGTTGAGCGCATTGTGAACGACTGGATCCGCAAAGGCATCGACCTAATCAAGTCAGTAAGTTGACCCGCCTTCGCCCAGTGGGCTATGGCGGGCATGCCCACCTCCGGCCGGCGGGCTACGGCGGACAATGTCCTCCGTAGCCTTGGCGAAGGAGGATGCGAGGAGGGGGACTTGAACCCGAGCGAAAGCCTGCCGTATCTGGCGATTCTCCCACTGAAAACCGCCAAGAAACGCCACCAACCGCCCCCAATTGCACCCCACGGGGTGCAATTTCAAAGAAGCGCTAACTGGAAGGCACCAGAGAGGAGAACGGACGATGAACAACGTCAGGAAGATCACCCAGCAGATCCGCAAAGAAGCTGCACGACAGATGCGCGGCTTCCCGCGCGAGTTCAAGGACCAACTCCGCGGCTTCGGCGGCGAGGCGGCGCACCAGCTCGCCAGCGGCTGGGGCCAGCAGTTCGCCCGACAGATCTTCGGGACATCGAGCCATCGCCGGCGCCGTGGATAGTGCCGAACAAGGCGAGCCGTATGACCGCGTGTCTCTCCATTCCGCCGCCTCGAAAAACTCGTTGCGCACAGATATGATCCGCTGAGTGGAGAGGACGGACATGCAAGCCAAACGAACGAAACAGTCGCACGCAACGGGACGCTCGCGGACGCCCAAAGCCGAGGCGCTCGGCCGGTACGTCGTTGCTGATTCCGGCATCTGTGGAGGCAAACCAACCTTTCGAGGGACGCGGATACTGGTTGCGGACGTTCTCGGGCAGATGGCGCGGGGCATGGCGTGGGAAACGATTGTGGACGAGTGGCGAGGCGCCGTTTCAATGGAAGCGATTGCTGAAGCGGTGCGTCTCCCGCCCGCGAGGCACTCGTCACCCGGCCGCTCCGGACGTATACAGCGAGGTGAACCATGACGTCAGTAACCATTCAGCTTCCGGATGAGCTGCCCAGCTCCCTGCACCGATCACCGACCGAACTAGCGAAAGACGTCAAGCTGGCTGCTGCGATCGATTGGTACCGTCAGGGGCTGGTGTCCCAGGGCCGGGCGGCGGAAATCGCGGGTGTCGCCCGAGCCGATTTCATCGATGCGCTGGCCGAGCGGAAAATCGACGTGGTTCAGGTGGAGCCGGATGAGCTGGAGCAGGAAGTGAATCGTGCCCGATCCGGCAGTCGTTAACGCCTCACCGCTGATCTTGCTGGCCAAGGCTGGGCGCCTGGACCTGCTCCGCGCGTTAGGACGAGATCTGATCGTTCCGGATGCTGTCATGGAGGAGCTGAAGGCAAAGGGTTCCGACAATCCGGTGGTCCAGTCGGTGACGAATGCTCCCTGGCTTCGGGTCGTTTCGGTTCCCTCGACTCAGCAAAGCGTTGCCGCCTGGCGACTCGGGGCTGGTGAGTCTGCGGTGCTCACGTGTGCGCTGCAGTATTCTGATCCGCTCGAGGAAGTCAAAGTAGGACGTCCGCGATAAAAGGACAGTGCGCGTCATATCGCTAGCCGCTCGATTTCATTGAATGAAATCTGGTCTGTGGTGCGGTCGTAGAGCTTCGTCGTCCGGGGCGACTCGTGCGTGGCAATCTCTACCGGCGGAGGTGGCAACGCCACACTTCGTCACTGAGCGGGTCCCACTCGGCAGCGACTTCCCGATCGCGTTGAGCACGCTTGATGGCGCCTTCTTTCAGCCGCGCACGAAGCTGGGGTCGGTACTGATCATAGGGGATCGCTTCACCGGCCGCAGCCTGGGCTCGACCGCGTCTTATGGCGCGGAGTTCGGCGGCCGTAGCCGTGGCTTCGGGGATGGGTTTGTCGGTGAGTTGCTTCCGCTTGAGCGGGGACATGGAAACAGAGTACCGCACAAGGCTCTAGTCGCCAATCCGCTCGATCTTTTCGGGGTGGACTCGGTTGCAGGCCGCGCCTTCCGATCAGCCCGGATTACCGGGCTTGGCTGTCTAAGCCGGGGGCTTCATTCCCCCGGCTTACTCCGTCGCCTACAAGTGAGATGCGGTCAGTCCTTGCTATCGCCACCGGCGCCCAAGGCGGCATGGGCGGCCGCCAGGCGAGCGATGGGCAGGCGGAAGGGCGAACACGACACATAGTTCAGCCCGAGGCGGTCGCAGAACATCACCGACTGGGGATCGCCGCCGTGTTCGCCGCAGATGCCGATCTTGAGCTGCGGCCGTGCCGCCCGCCCCTTCTCCACTGCCACCCGCATCAGCTCGCCTACGCCTTCCTGATCGATCGATTCGAACGGGTCTTTCGCATAGATCTCGAAATCACGCACGTAGGGGACGAGAAAACGGCCGGCGTCATCGCGCGAGACGCCAAGCGTGGTTTGCGTCAGGTCGTTGGTGCCGAAGGAGAAGAACTCCGCCACCTGGGCGATAGCATCGGCCGTGAGCGCGCCGCGGGGCACCTCGATCATCGTTCCAACGGAGTATTTCAGCCGCACGCGTTTGTCCTTGATCACCTCGGCGGCCACGCGCCGCACGATATCCGCCTGCAGCTGCAGTTCCTTGACATGCCCCACCAGCGGGATCATTACCTCCGGCTCGGCCGCTTTCCCCGACTTCACCACGTTGGCGGCCGCTTCGAAAATGGCGCGCGCCTGCATCTCGGTGATTTCGGGAAAGATGATGCCGAGCCGACAACCGCGAAACCCCAGCATGGGGTTGAACTCGTGCAGGGCTTCAACGCGCTCGCGCACCCGGTCGGCGGAGATGCCCATCTGCAGCGCCAGAGCTTCCTGTTCGGCGGCCTCGTGGGGAACGAACTCGTGCAAGGGAGGATCGATCATGCGGATGGTCACCGGACGGCCCCCCATGACCCGGAAGATGCCCTCGAAGTCCTGGCGCTGCAGCGGCAGCAACTTGGCGAGCGCGGCGCACCGCTCTTCCACGCCTTCGGCCAGAATCATCTCCCGCATGGGGCCGATCTTGCCTTCGCCGAAGAACATATGCTCGGTGCGGCACAGACCCACCCCTTCGGCGCCGAAAGCAATGGCGTTGGCACACTGGTCCGCCTGGTCGGCATTGGCGCGCACTTTCAGCCGGCGCTCGCGATCCGCCCACTTCATGAGCTGGTCATAGAGCTGGTAATTCGGGGCCTGCTGCGGGTCCAGGGTGCGGTCGACGAGAACGCGGACGACTTCGCTCGGTTCGGTATCGATTTCGCCGAGAAAGACTTCCCCTGTGGTGCCGTCAATTGAAATGCTATCACCGTCCTTCAGCGCGGCGTCGGCGCCGTTGACGCGCATCTGGCCAGCTGCGTAATCGATCAGCAGGGCGTCACACCCGGCCACGCACACCTTACCCATCTGCCGGGCCACCAGGGCCGCATGGCTGGTCATACCACCCCGCGCCGTGAGGATGCCCTGGGCGGCGGCCATGCCGCGGATGTCCTCAGGCGAGGTTTCGATGCGCACCAGGATAACCCGCTCGCCGCGGGCGGCCGCGGCTTCCGCATCTTCGGCGTGGAAAGCGATGCGGCCGGTGGCCGCGCCGGGGCCGGCGTTGAGGCCACGGGCGAGCAGGCGCTTATCGCGCACCGCCTGCTCTTTTTCGGCGGTGACGAAGGTCGGGCGGAGCAGCTGGTTGAGCTGCTCGGGCTCGACCCGCAACAGCCCTTCGGCGGGCTTGATCAGCCGCTCCTTCGCCATGTCGACGGCAATGCGGATGGCCGCGGCGCCTGTGCGCTTGCCGACGCGGCACTGCAGCATGTAGAGTCGGCCCTGCTCGATGGTGAACTCGATGTCCATCATCTCGCGATAGTGCTTCTCCAAAGTGCGCCGGATCTTCACCAGCTGGCCATAGATCTTGGGATTCTCGCGCTCGAGCTCGGCGATGGGCAACGGCGTGCGGATACCGGCCACCACGTCCTCGCCCTGGGCGTTCATCAGGAATTCGCCATAGAAGATGTTTTCCCCGGTGGCCGGGTCGCGGGTAAAGGCCACACCGGTTCCGGAATCGTTACCGCGGTTACCGAACACCATCGCCTGGACGTTCACGGCCGTGCCCCAGGACTCCGGAATGTTGTTCATCTTACGGTAGGCAATGGCGCGGGGGTTCATCCACGACCCGAACACCGCGCCGATTGCACCCCAGAGCTGCTTGTAGGGATCTTCCGGGAAGTGCACGCCGCGGCGCTCGCGGATGGCGGCCTTGAACTCCGCCACCAACTCGCGCAGGTCGTCGGCCGAGAGCTCGTTGTCGAGGCGCACGCCACGTTCGTGCTTCTTGCGTTCGATGATGGCTTCGAACGGATCGATCTCGGTCTTGGATTCCGGCTTGAGGCCAAGGACGATGTCGCCGTACATCTGCACGAAACGGCGATAGCAATCGTAGGCAAAGCGCGGATTGCCGCTCTGCGCGATCAGGCCTTCGACCGTCTTATCGTTCAGGCCGAGGTTCAGAATGGTGTCCATCATGCCCGGCATGGAGGCGCGAGCGCCGGAGCGCACCGAGACCAGCAGCGGGTTGCTGGGATCGCCGAAGCGCCGGCCGAGGTTCTTCTCGATGCGGCCGAGTTGTCTCTTGACTTCGGCTTCCACACCTTCAGGGTAGCGCTTGCCGTGCGTGTCGAAGTAGGTGCAGACTTCCGTCGATATGGTGAAGCCGGGGGGAACCGGCATCCCCAATGACGCCATTTCGGCGAGATTCGCCCCCTTGCCGCCGAGCAACGCTTTCATGCCGGCATTGCCGTCGGCGCGTCCGGCTTCGAAAGCAAATACCTGCCGTTTGCTCCGGGCTTGCGGTCGATGAGCCGGACGCGCCGGTTTTGCCTTGCGCAGTACGCTCTTGGCCGCCCCTGTCCTCTTGGTCAGCTTGGATTTTCGACTGTTCGCCATGTGCTCTCACCTTTCCTGGTTTGTTTGGTACGGCCGTGCTGCCTGCCGCAGAATGCTAGGCGATCACGGCCGCGTTTACTCTGCCGGCGGTTGCCAAGGCAAGCTCATGCGGCGTTGCAATTCATCGACCAGGCGCTCGATCGGGATGCGCTCTTGCTGCATGGAGTCACGGTCGCGCAGGGTTACTGTCTGGTCCTGCATAGTCTGGTGGTCGACCGTGATGCCCCACGGCGTCCCGATCTCATCCTGGCGCCGGTAACGGCGCCCGATCGAACCCGCCTGGTCGTACTGGACGGGGAAATGCGCTGCGAGCAGATCGCGCACCTGCAGCGCTTTTTCGGGCTGCCCCTCCTTGCGCAGGAGGGGAAAGACCGCGGCCTTCACCGGCGCCAGGCGGGGATGGAAGCGCAGCACTACACGCGCCTCGCCGTCGGCCACGTCCTCATCGTAGGCGTCGACCAGGAACGCCAGGGTGGCGCGGTCCGCGCCCGCCGCGGGCTCGATGACGTACGGTACGAAGCGTTCGCGGGTCTCCTCGTCGAAGTAACTCAGATCCTTGCCGCTGTGGGTGGCGTGCTGCTTCAAGTCGAAGTCGCGCCGGTTGGCAATGCCTTCGAGCTCGGACCAGCCGAAGGGAAACTGATACTCGACATCGACACAGCACTTGGCGTAGTGCGCCAGCTCGTCCTGCTCGTGCGAGCGCAAACGCAGGTTGTGGTCGAGGATGCCCCAGCTGCGGTACCAGTTCAGACGCGTCTGGCTCCAGTACTCGTACCAGCGTTCGTCTTCACCCGGGCGGACGAAGAACTCCATCTCCATCTGTTCGAACTCGCGCGTGCGGAAGAGGAAGTTTCCCGGAGTGATCTCGTTGCGGAACGACTTGCCGATCTGCGCGATGCCAAACGGGATCTTCATGCGCGAGGTGTTCACCACGTTGAGGAAGTTGACGAAGATGCCCTGTGCGGTCTCGGGCCGCATGAACACGACGCTGGCAGTGTCTTCCACCGGGCCCATGAACGTCTTGAACATGAGGTTGAACTGGCGCACATCGGTCAGCTCGCCGCCGCATTCGCCCGGACGTTTGGATGGTTTCTCCGGACAGCGCGCGTCCACGAGCTTGTCGGCGCGGAAGCGGCCTTTGCACTTCTTGCAGTCGACCAGCGGATCGGTGAAGCCGGCGACATGCCCCGAGGCTTCCCACACCCGCGGATGCATCAAGATGGCGCAATCGATGCCGGTGATGTCAGGCCGGGTAAGCACCATGTCGCGCCACCAGGCTTCTTTGACGTTGCGTTTGAGCTCGACCCCGACCGGGCCGTAGTCCCAACAGCTCACCAACCCGCCGTAGATTTCGCTTGATTGAAACGCGAACCCGCGCCGCTTGGCCAGGTTCACGACTTTCTCCATTGTAACGCTGCGACTCATGGCTTACGGACCAAAGCACGGTCTGTTACCACGTCACCGCCACAGCAGCAAATCACGTTGATAGACATGGCTCGGCTCAGCGTTTCTGCGTCTGCTTCTTGGGGGTTTTGGCGGCAGGGGTCGCAGGCTGCTCGGTGCATGGCCGGTACGACTCGGACAGAATGAAGAGGGCAAACTGATCAGTCCCCTTGGCCTGGTCGACGTAAGTGCCGAGATCAACCACCAGGGGCTGCTTGCCTTTCTTGTCCGCCGTGGCCCCGAGCATCAGGTGAAAGGAGCCGTCATCACTGGTCCTGGCCCGCACCTTCCAGCCGTTGGGGAAGAAAAGCCGTACAAAACGCTCCTTCACCGGCGCACCGGAGGCATCGGCGAGTTTCCCTTTGAGCTGCAGGTCGTACGGGTACGCGGGTGGCTCTTGCGCGTTGGCCTGGAGCAGGCACTCGCCACAGGGCATGCCCTTCAACCAACCTTTTTCCGCCCCCACCGGGCAGGCTTTACCGTGCTCCGTCCCGGTCTGACAGGTGTCACAGGCTACGATAACGGCCAAGGTGTGGCCCTCCGGGCTCTTGATCGGCTTCACGTCTCCGATGGCGACCCGGGCCGTAGTGGCGACGAGAATACACACCGCTGCAGTCCAACACAGCTTCATGAAAACCACCCCTCTCGCAATTGGTCCGCCGCGTACCTCCGGCGTACCGGATTGAAAACCTCGCCGCTCTCCTATACTGCACGATGCGGGCAGGCTCAACTCGCGATGGCTCAGCCGATCAGCCAGCAACTCTCGCTCGAGATCGACGGCGCCGCGGCAGTGGTGGCACGTTCGCGCCACGTGGTGGCGTTGACGGGGGCTGGGATGTCGGTTGAGAGCGGCATTCCGCCTTTTCGGGGGCCGGGCGGCTTATGGACGAAATACGGCGAGCCGCCGATGAATGGCTACCAGCGCTTCCTCGCCGATCCGGCAGGAGCATGGCGCGAACGCCTCTCGCTCAGTGGGCCAATGCGGAAGCTGTGGCAGACTCTGGAGGCGGCGCAACCGAACCCTGGGCACCACGCCCTCGCCCGGCTCGAAGCGGCGGGCATCCTGCGCTGCGTCATCACTCAAAACGTAGACAACCTGCATCGCCTGGCCGGCAATCAGCTGCTGGCCGAGATCCACGGGAACTTCACGCTCATCCGGTGCATCGAGTGCAGCAGGCGTTTTGAAAGCGCGGTGATCGCCCTCGACGTGCTGCCGCCGCGCTGCCCGGACTGCCACGGCATCCTGAAGAGCGACACCGTCTCGTTCGGCGAGCCCATTCCAGCCGATGTCCTGGCTCACTGTTTCGACGAGTCGGAGCGGTGCGACTGCATGCTGGTGGCGGGAACCTCGGCCACGGTGTATCCCGCCGCCCAGTTCCCCATCGATGTGGCGCAACGCGGCGGCGCGGTGATCGAGATCAACCCCTACGAAACCGAGCTTAGCCCGCTGGCCACCATCAGCCTGCGCGGCCCGTCGGCGGTGGTGCTGCCGGAGTTGGTCGAACGCGTCTGCGGCTTGCGGCGGACATAATGCGGAAAGAGACGCAGCGCCTTACACTCCTCAGGCGGATTATCGGACCTCTCTTGCTTTGCTTACGAGGGTCGCAGCGTCCCAATCAGGGAGGATCGTGTCACGTTCTTCCATGTAGTTTCCGACGCCCGGCTCGTACTGCCGCAAAAAGCGCACAGCATTCACCCAGCCCAACGCGTCGACCAGTGCTTTGAACCCGCGCGCACGCAACTCGGCCGGGTTTGCAGCTAAGTCTTCCATTCGAGCACCTCCTGGGCGACGACCAGTGGACTGGTGACGCGGACGCGCAACGGCGGATCCAGCCGTTCCGCCTTCTTTCGGAATCGCTCGTCCACGGTGATGAGCACGTCCGCGCACGCCTCGGCACTGGCCACATGGAAGGCGTCGAAGCTCTTGAAGCCGAGAGCGATGATCTCCGCCGTGCGCCGTTCAAGCTCGCGCTCATCGAGAACCACCGCCGGGACGGAGTGGAGCCAGATTGCAACCGCCTCACGGCGCCAGCGCACGGGGTTGAGCCGGTTCTCAAGAATCTGCGCCGGGGTGCGTACGAAAGTCACCCGCTCGGGAGGGAGAGAAAGGATCGTCGCCACCGCCTCCGCCTCGAGGCGAACCAAGGCTTGCTCCTGCGAATCGAAAGGCCGTTTGAGGCAGCAAATGTCCACGTAGAGCTTCACCTGCACCACTGTACTCGATTGCCCTGCATCTCGGAAGTGTCATGGAGACAGGTAGCGATGCCGTGGGCCAGGGCGCTCCATACGCTTTCACAGTGTGCCGAAACGGCAGATCCCCCTATGCGGCACGCCTCTCGTTTTGGATCACCACCGTCGGATCAGGGTTAGGCTCCGGCACGGGCAGCCCCGTTTCTCGGAGCAGTGCGACATGCTCTGCGATACCCCACCTGGCTTTGTAGAGGCAGTCCTCGATCGAGTGACCGATTCCCGAAAAGCCTTCCAGATCGGGCGAGTAGAACCCGAAGAAATTGGGGTCGTCTGTCGCTTCGATGACCAACGAATACTTCAGATCAATCACGTTCCGCCCTCCTTGCGAGGCTTGAGTCCAGCGGCTTTGAGAATTGCATCACAGGTACCGGTCGGGACTTCGCGTGCACCGTGGTAATCGACGCGGATCAGCCGCGGCACTCCCGCTTTGGTGTAGTATCGAATCGAGCCCTTCTCTCGCACGAGGATAAAGCCGTTTTGCTCAAGCAGCCTCACCAGCTCGCTAAATTTCATGCAGCTTTTGCCATCCGATGCCAAGCATACTTAAGCGCACGTCGGTTTGGTAGAGCCGAGATCTTGCGCTCAGAGGGACGATGGTACTTTTGGTACGTTTCCTCCCGAGTCGGACACCAAGTGCGGGGAGCCGTCATAGGATAGCTGTTACACGCAGTCAGTATATGAACGTACATACAATTACAATAGTAGACTGATTGACATTATGGACCGGTGGTCTATTGCTGTTCGTATGCCCCGTGGACCCCGGCTCGACGCCCCTGGCTGCCTCCACCACGTTATTGCAGAACCGCTTCAAGTCCTTTCTGGTCGAGGAAGACTCCTTATCTGCTCGAACTCGTGCGCTATATCCACCTCAATCCGTCGCGGGCGCGCCTGATCACCACGTTGGAAGAGTTAGATACGTTTGCATGGCTGAACTCGGCTGCGATCCCGCCGAATTTCTCAACTCGCTATTTCCCCGCGAGTACGGCAAGATCAGCTGCCAGCGAGACAGCCACCGTGCCGAATGATCCGTACCAAAAGTACCATCGTCCCTCTCCCCACGGTTGAAAGCCAGCGGTGACAGCCGCTGTGGCTGCCGCAGTGGTGAAACAACCCCTTCCTTCCCCGGCTTCAACCACCGTGCTGCCGCAGCTCTGCCCGCATGGCGATGTGGGCGCTGCGCAGGCCCGCGAGGATCCCGTCCTCGTAGTTGAACACCGGGGCGCCGGCCAGCTCCTGGAAATCCTGCGGGTTGCGCAGATCCTCCGGAGTGATTGCCGGAACCATGCGCCGGGCCAGTTGCAGCAGCTTGGCGTACTGCTGCTCGATCATCTCCGTCATCAGGCGATCGAGCACCGCGAGCCATTGGTCCGGCGCCGGGATCGAAGCGGCACTCATCAACCGAGCAGGCTGAGGAACTGTCGCAGCAGCTCGTCGCGGATGCTGTCGGGAACGTCGTCGTCGTTCAGCCGCATCAGATCACTGCGGTACCAGCTGCAATCGCGCACGTAGTAATACGAGAAGAGCTGATCGAAGGCGATGCACGCGGTGAGGGCGTAATGGCCACAGCGCGTTGCAATCACACTCTGGTCGTCGGCAAGATGGAAACACCCGTCATACATGGCCCGGAACAGGTTGATACGCAGCCCGACATAGCGCCGCAGGCAAGACCAACGTACGTCGAGTGAGTACTGGCTCATGCCACTGTCCCTTTGGTGCAACTCACCACCTGGCCCCTTATTGCTAACTATGCTACCCAGGTTATGAGTTCAAAATCAAGGACAGTTACCATGACAACAGAGATCATTTCGCGCCAGCCCGAGCGCTTCTTCCTCGAGCGCTTCGGGCTCGATCGCAGTCTGCTGGAACAGATTGTCGGCGGCGCCATCGCCCGGCGGGCCGATTACGCTGATCTGTACTTCGAGTTCCGGCGGGCGCAGAGCCTGGGCTTGGAGGAGGGCATAGTAAAGAGCGCCAGCCAGCACGTCCTCCAAGGGGTGGGCGTGCGCGTGGTCGCCGGCGACAAGACCGGCTACGCCTACTCCGACGATGTAACGGTTGAGAGTTTGCGCCTGGCTACACGCACGGCGCAAGCCATCGCCGAGGAGAGCAGCGATACCCGTGCCGTCTCAGTGCACCAGACGCCTCCCGTACACGATCTGTACGCACTACAGCTCGCGCCCCTGGAGGCGCCGTTGACCGAGAAGGTAGATCTGCTCAGTCGCATTGACATCGCCGCCCGGCGTCACGACCCTCGCATCAAGAACGTCATGGCCTCGATCGGCGTGGAGCAGAAGCTCGTGCTCATTGTAAGCTCCTCGGGAGTCTTGGTCGGTGATGTCCAGCCGCTGGTGCGCCTCAACATCACCTGCATTGCCGAAGAGGGTAGCAACCGACAGCACGGCTCATACGGCGGCGGCGGGCGGGTCGAGTACGGTTTTCTGCTGGAGGAGGAGCGCTACCTGCGCTTCACACGCGCCGCCGCCGATCAGGCGCTGCGCAACTTGCAGGCGGTCGACGCCCCGGCCGGGACCATGACCGTCGTGTTGGGCCCGGGCTGGCCGGGCATCCTGCTGCACGAAGCGATCGGGCACGGACTCGAGGGTGACTTCAATCGCAAGAAGGTATCCGCCTTCTCGGACCTGCTGGGGCAGCCCGTGGCATCGCCGCTGTGCACGGTGATCGACGACGGCACCATCGCCAAACGCCGCGGCTCGCTCAACGTCGACGACGAAGGCACCCCAACCGGCCGTACCGTCCTCATCGACAAGGGAATCCTGCGCGGCTATCTGCAGGACCGACTCAACGCCCGGCTCATGGGCATGCCGCTGACCGGCAACGGGCGGCGGGAAAGCTTCGCGCACATTCCCATGCCGCGCATGACCAACACCTTCATGCTGGCCGGCGAGTCGACGCCGGAGGAGATCGTGCGCTCGGTCGATCGCGGCCTTTACGCCGCCTACTTCGGCGGCGGCCAGGTAGACATAACCAACGGAAAGTTCGTCTTCTCGGCGAGCGAAGCGTATCTCATCGAGGGCGGCAGGATCACCCGCCCGGTAAAGGGCGCGACCTTGATCGGCAACGGGCCGGAGGTGCTCAAACACATCAGCATGGTGGGAAACGACTTGCACCTGGACGAGGGCATCGGCACGTGTGGCAAAGACGGGCAATCGGTCCCCGTCGGCGTGGGACTGCCCACGGTGCGCATCGACGCTCTGACCGTCGGCGGCACCCAAGCAGCTTCCTGAGGGCAAGAATATGGATGCGCAACCGCTGCAAGATGTCGCCGAGAGGCTGCTGGCCGCGGCGAAACGCCACGGCGCCAGCGCCGCCGATGTGGTGGTCGCCGAGGGTGACACGCTCGAGGTGGGCGTGCGCCTGGGGGAGGTGGAAAAGGTCAAACAGGCGCGCCAAAAGCATTTGGGACTGCGGGTGTTCATCGATAAGCGCAGCGCCATCACTTCAAGCGCCGACTTTTCGCACCTGGCTCTTGAACAATTGGCGGAGGACACCTGCAGCCTGGCGCGGGTGATCGCCCCGGATCCATTCTCGGGTCTGCCGCAAGCGGAAGAGCTCGCCGCGCAAATTCCCGACCTCGATCTCTACGATCCGGCGATTGACGCGCTGACCGCGGAGCAAGCGATCGCCGCCGCGCGTGAGACCGAACAAGCAGCGCTCGACAGTGATCCACGCATCACCAATTCCGAAGGCGCCAGCTACAGCTCGCACACCGGCCGGGTCGTATACGCGTCGACTCTGGGATTCAGCGGCGAGTATCGCACCTCGAGCGTTTCACTGTCGGTCGTGCCCGTGGCCGCTGCCAATGGCGCCATGCAGCGCGACTACTGGTACTCGGCGCAGCGCAAGTTGGCGCGACTCGAAGAGCCCGCCGCCGTTGGACGGCAGGCCGCCGCCCGTGTGCTTCGCCGGCTCAACGCCCGCCGGATGCCGACCTGCGAGGTGCCGGTGATCTTCGATGCCGAAACGGCGGCCTCATTGCTCAGCCACCTCGCCGGAGCCGTCTCGGGCTATGCCTTGTACAAGCGCACGTCCTTCCTCCTGGACAAACTTGGACAGCGTCTGGCTCCGGAGTGGGTCACCGTCGTCGACGACGGTACGATTCCTGGAGGCCTCGGATCGAAGCCTTTCGATGCCGAGGGCCTGGCCACGCGGCGCACGGTGGTAGTCGATCGTGGGATGTTGGCCAGCTACTTGTTAGATACTTATTCCGCCCGCAAATTGAACAGCCGCAGTACCGGCAACGCCGCCCGGTCTGTTGGTGATGCCCCCCACGTCGCCCCAACCAACCTCGTGCTGCAGCCGGGAACGGCCTCTCCAGCCGATATCATTTCTTCGGTCAAACGGGGCCTGTATGTGACCGAGTTGATCGGCTTCGGCATCAACCCAGTCACCGGTGACTACTCGCGCGGGGCAGTGGGACAATGGATCGAAGACGGCGCCTTCGCCTATCCGGTCGAGGAGATTACCATTGCGGGCAACCTGCTGGGCATGTACGACCGCATCGAAGCCATCGGCAACGATCTACAACTGCGCCATGCCGTGGCAGCGCCTACGGTGAAGATCGCCTGCATGACGGTAGCGGGCAACTAACGCGACACCTATTTTGCCCCCCCGGCAGCCGCGCGTCGAGCCATATCATCCTGCAGTCGCCCCGCCCTGGAGAGCTGGGGCAGGGCTACGGCAAAGTTGCGGGCGAAGCGTACCATGCGCATCGCCGGGGAATGGAATTCCCTGGCGGTGCGGGCGCGCACGGTTCCATCCTCCGTTGACGACTTCGTCCTGCCCTGCAGCCAAGGGTCTCAGGCCTTGACAGTCCGAATCATGCTGGATTACGGTAAGACAGTATGCGAAACGGAGCACTCACCAAAGTCACCGTCAAGTACCAGATAACGCTCCCCCGTGCGGCGCGGGAAGCCTTGCGTATCGCGCCGGGAGACATCCTCGAGGGGAAGGTGCAGGATGGCAGTGTAGTGTTCCGACCCAAGGTCGTGGTTGATCGTGATCCGGAGCTTGAACGACAGCTTGAGGCATCGGAGGCGGACGTGAAAGCAGGGCGGGTCCTCGGGCCATTCGATACTGCGCGTGACGCGCTACGTGCCCTCAAAGGTCCGCAGAAGCGTCGGGCACATGCGCGCCGTGTTCACCGAAGCCTTTAGCGCCGCTTTCATCGCTGCACCCGCCGAAGTCCAGATGACCTTCGGCAATCACCCGAAGTAGCCATGAAGAAGATCATGCGCAGTGGGGTGGTCGCCTGGAGTGCGTTGGTGGTGTGGTTATCGGGTTGCGGCCTCTTTACCCATCGCAGCACGCCGCCGGTTGACACGCGTACCGGCGCTGTGCAGATCGGCACGGCATCGTGGTACGGGCCCGGCTTCCACGGCAACCGTACGTCCAGCGGGGAGATCTACGATCAATACGAGCTGACTGCGGCGCACCAGACCTTACCACTGGGCACCCGGGTGGCGGTGACCAACCTGCAGAATGGCAAAGAGATCGAGGTTCGCATCAACGATCGCGGGCCGTTCGTCAAGGACCGCAGCATTGATCTATCGTACGCCGCAGCGCGCAGCATCGGCATGCTCGGTCCAGGCACCGTGCCGGTGCGCATCGAGATGCTCGGGGCCGGCGGCCCGCAGCTTCCGTCCGCCATGTACGCCGTCCAGGTCGGCTCCTTTGCCGACCGCGACAACGCGCTGCGCCTGAAGGAGTCGCTGGCGCGCCGGTTCAGCGGCGTCTATGTGGCCCAATTAGATGGCAATACGGGCCGGTATTATCGCGTCCGCGTGGGCCGCTTCGGGCGCCGGGAAGATGCTGTAACCCTGGCCCGCTCCGTCACGCCGCTGGGGTTGTCGGCCATCATCGTCGAAGACGCCGGCCCAGCTTCGCCGTGACATGAATTCGGAGGCGCCAGGCTGGGGCCGCTACCGGCCTGTCGGAGAGGCACTGGGGCTGCTTGCAGTCACCTTCCCTCTAGCGGTCGGGCTGCACCTGTCGCCTTTGTGGCTGCTGATTCCTTTCACGCTTATCACTTTCACCCGGCGCTCGTACGACGCCTACGGGCTCACCTTCCGAGATTGCGGCGGTCCGCGTTTCCACGCTGCGGTGGTGCTCGCCGTTTTCCTGCCCTACACCGTGGCCTACTACCTGTTGGCCCACTGGGGATGGGGAGCGCGTTTCGATTTCCGCCTGCCACCCGGATTTTTCCATTCCGCCATGGTTCAGGTGCTCCTCATCGCCTTTCCGGAGGAGTTCTTTTTTCGCGGCTACTTTCAGACTCAATTGGACCGGGCGTGGACCACTCCCCACAAACTCCTGGGCGCAAGATGGGGAATTGGCCTGGTCGTCACCGCGGCGGTATTCGCCGCCTGCCATGTGGTCCATGGCGGTTGGAGCCGGCTGCTGGTGTTCTTTCCCGGCCTCCTTTATGGCTGGTTGCGAGCCCGGTCCGGCACCGTCCTGGTCCCGACCGTCTACCACGCCCTCAGTAATCTGCTGCTGCAGGTTTTGCGAGCCTCGTTTTCCCGCTAAGCGTTATGCGGGTAACGTCATCGCTCGCCTCGTTTTGCCAGCGATGAGTTGACGCTCCCCGCCTGACTGTGATGGAAGTGTGACTGTAAGCTTGGGCATTCTGGCGTATGTCTTGCTTGTTGGAGGTTCGGAGAAAAGAGGGATCGCGGTATGGACGTCACAGAGCTGTTGACGTTTGCGCATCGAGAAGGCGCCTCCGACGTGCACCTTTCGGCGGACGAGCCGCCGATGTTGCGCATTCACGGCGACATGAAACGTATCGATCACCCGCCACTCTCGGCGGAAGAAGTGCATCACATGGTGTTCGACATCATGAACGACTCCGTGCGCAAGAATTTCCAGAAGAACAATGACGCGGATTTCTCGTTCGAGCTGGGCACCATCGCGCGCTTCCGCGTCAATGCCTTTCGCACACGCCGCGGTGAAGGCGCGGTCTTCCGCACCATCCCGACCAAGGTGATGACGCTGGATGACCTCGGCTTGCCTGCGGTGATGAAAGAATTGGCGCAAAAAGAGAAGGGCCTGGTGTTGGTCACCGGACCGACCGGCTCCGGCAAGTCCACCACGCTGGCCGCCATAATCGACTACATCAACGAGACCTATGAAGGCCACATCCTCACAATTGAAGATCCGATCGAGTTCGTCCACTTCTCCAAAAAGTGCCTGGTGAACCAACGCGAGGTTGGGCCGCACACCCTGTCCTTCGACACGGCGTTACGTGGCGCTTTGCGAGAAGATCCCGACGTCATTCTGGTGGGGGAGATGCGCGACCTGGAGACCATCTCTCTGGCACTGACGGCGGCTGAGACCGGGCATCTGGTCTTTGGCACGCTGCACACCTCAAGTGCGCCGAAGACGGTGGACCGCATCATCGACGTATTTCCGGCAGCCCAGCAAGCGCAGATCCGGACGATGTTCTCGGAGTCGATCCAGGCGGTGATTACCCAGACGTTGTTGCGCAAGCGCACGGGCGGGCGCATCGCCGCCCTGGAAGTCCTCATCGGCACACCGGCGGTGCGCAACCTGATCCGGGAGAACAAGATCCATCAGATCCCCTCCGCCATGCAGACGGGCCAGAACGTCGGCATGCAGACGCTCGACATGGCATTGATCGACCTGGTCAATCGCGGGCTGGTGAACAAGGAAGAAGCGCAGGCGCGCACGCTGACCCCCAACTTGTTCGGCGCCATGGCCGCGGACGCAAAAACCGGCGCACCGCAGCGCTTTCCCCGGCCGACTGCAACTCGCGGGGCTTGACGGTGGACATACGGCTCCTGCTGGCTGAAGTGGTGGCGCGAGGCGCCTCCGATCTCTATCTCACCGTCGACAGCCGCCCGATGCTGCGCATCGAGGGCATCACCGAGTCTATCGGAGACGAGGTACTCACGCCCAACGCCGTCGAGTCTCTCGCCAGCTCACTCATGAGCGAGCGGCAACGAGCCGCTTTCGACGAGAAGCTGGAGATGAACCTGGCCATCGCCTCGGAGCGCCTGGGCCGCTTTCGCATCAACGTATTCCGCCAGCGCGGCGCGGTGGCCGTGGTCATCCGCCAAATCAAGTCCCGCATCCCCACCCTCGACGAGTTGCAGCTGCCGCCCATCCTGAAGCAGATCGTCTCGAGCCGCCGCGGACTCGTGCTGGTCACCGGCGCTTCCGGCGCCGGCAAGTCGACCACACAGGCGGCAATGCTGGATTATCGCAACGAGAACACCAGCGGACATATTCTGACAGTCGAGGATCCCATCGAGTTCGTCCATAACCACAAAAAATGCATCGTGAACCAGCGCGAAGTGGGCTTCGACACACTGTCCTTCAATGAAGCCTTGCGCAACACCCTCCGGCAAGCGCCGGATGTCATCCTGATCGGCGAAGTGCGCGACATCGAAACCATGGAGGCGGCAATTACCTTCGCCGAGACCGGTCACCTATGTCTGGCCACGCTGCACTCCAACAACGCCAACCAAGCCATCGAACGGGTCATGAACTTTTTCCCGCAACCCCGCCACCCGGAAATCTTCCTCCAGCTGTCGCTGAACTTGCGCGGCATCATCTCCCAGCGCCTGATCCCGGGCACCGACGGGAAACGGGTGGCGGCGCTTGAAATCCTCATTGATTCGCCGTGGATCAAAGACCTGGTCAAGAAGGGTGAAATCGACACGCTGAAGGAGGCCATCGAGCAAAGTGCGCAGGAAGGCGGCCAGACATTCGATCAATCCCTGTACGACCTCTACACCCTGGGGCGGATTTCAGTCGCGCAGGCACTGGCCAACGCCGACAGCGCCAACAACCTGCGCCTGCGCATCAGGAACTACGAGATCTCGCGCCCCAGCTTGAAGAAGGCCCCAATCAGCGCCCCGGTCTCCGACGACTTGCGCATCGAGGGCGTCACCCCACCCTTCCGCCGCTCTTAGCCTTAGCCCGAAAACCTCAATTGAAGCTCAGTGAGTGAGTGGAGGGACAGGTTGGAGGCCGGTGGCAGGGGGGCCTGCGTCAAGGTTACCTTCAACACCCCCCTAGCGCGTGGTTCACAGCGGTGAGCAGCTCGTCGATGGTGACCCTGCCATCTCCGTCCGTGTCTCCCATCGAGCACCCTGAGGGCGGCGCGTTGCCGAGGGCGATGTTTACCATGAGCAGCAATTCATCGATAGTGACCGCGCCGTTCCGGCCGCAGTCGCCAGTACACCCGCTCACCGGCGCGGCCAGCTCCGCCTCGCAGGCATCGCCGGTGTAGTCGCGGTTCACATCGGCCTGGTCGGCGTTCGCCGTGTCGGGGCAGTTGTCCAATGCGTCGACGATCTGGTCGCCGTCACGGTCCGAGCAGCCCTCGTCAGTCCTACCATCACCGTTGTTGTCCAGGGCGTCGCAGGACTCGGCCGGCAGACTGTTGATCTCCAAGTCCTCGGTGGGATCAGTGTGGGGCGGTTCGACGGCAAGGGCGCGGCGCGCGGCCGCGGCCCCGCTTCCTGGGCATGGCGGGTTATCGGCGATGGCCAGGTAGGCGGCACTGTACATATCGTCCCCCGGACAATTGTTTACCCAGGGGACCATCGGCCAGTCCGCGCGTCCGACGATTTGGTCCGCGGGATCGGGCCACTGCGTCGGCAGCCAACGGCTTCTACCGTCGCCGTTGATATTGCCTTCCACATCGGCCACGATCGCGCCGTCGCAATTCCAGTCGATGCCGGCCGGGTGATCGGGCAGGTCGGCCGCTTGCCAACCGCTGTCCGAACGTTTGCGCGCCACGGTTTCTCGCCCATCGCTAACCATCAGATAACCAAGGCCGTCATCAGGATCGAGACAGCTGTAGCACACGACCGGGACCAGGCCAGGAGGTGCCGGATAGGCCCGCAGCGCTTCGGCGAAATCGCTGCCCTGCCGTTCATCGAGGTGTCGTTCGTCCAACGAAGGCAGCGCCACCTGTGAAAAGCCGACTGTCTTCTGGAACGACGAGTTCTCCGGATCCCAGAACACCTCGGCGTAGTAGCCATAGTCCATCGAACCGGGATGGTTCGGCTTGAAATTCGTGCCGTCCCAGTCGCCGCTGTAGTAGATGAAGTTGCCGTCGCGCAGTTGCGTGTCGACATCGGTGCGCCCGCCATGGCCCAAACCTACGCTGTGACCGAGCTCGTGCATGATTTCCTGGGCAACGCTGAACGCAGACCAGTTCGGACCGATCTTGATATTGAAGCTGGTGTTGCAACACCAGCCACTCGTCCCACCGGGGTCGCGATTGCGGATGAAACCGTAGTGGAAAGTCCACAGCCGGTGCGCGTCCGACTGCGGCTCGCGCGCCTCGGTTACACCGACGTACCGGCCCACAGGGATCACGTCGCCCCCACCACCCCACTGGCCGGTGTCGACGTGCAGCCGTATGCCCTGGGCGCGGTACGCATTGACCAGCATCTGGATAGCGTCGGCCGGCGGCTCATAGCCGAGCTCCCAGTCGAGCTCCACGAAAACATCTTGGCGGCAAGGACTGGCGCCCATTCCCGGCAGATCGAGCACGGTGCCGTCAGTGAACGGTTGGCCGAGCAACTCCCAGCCATCGAGGATGGCATCGTGATCGCTGTCGGGGTTGTCGGGATCCGTACACAAGCCTTGCTCCATCGCATCACTGATGCCGTCCTCATCGCGGTCCGGCCCGTCATTGCCGATCAGGATTGTCTTGAGCGGTGTGGCGGCGGTGAAATCCTCCTCGTCCCGCGCCGAAGCCCAATAGGTGATGCGCCAGGTGCCTGCGGGCGGCGTCCATTCGAAATCCGTGCTGAATGACGTCCCCGGGTCCGGAATCCAATTCGTTTCCTCGTCGCCGTAGCGCAAGCGCACCGATTGCAGGCCGGCTTCATCTTCCGCCTCGATGGCGAAGCGGATGGCGGTGCCGGGTGCGGGGTTGCGGGGCGAATGGGTGACGCGCACACGCGGCGCTTGCCCGTCGACGATGACGCGCACGTCAACCGCCGGGCTGCTGCCACCGTTTCCGGCCAGATCGTAGACCAGCGCGTAGTAGCGGTGCATGCCGGCCGCCACGGTATCCTCGTACACACACGTGGCTTGCCGTGCCCCGCCGGCGGCGCATGTCTGCACCCGCGAGCCGTCAAAGTAGGTCTCCACCCGCAGCAGACCCTGATCGTCATTGGCGCGCGCGGTAATGGTCAGCGGCGCGCGATTGGAGGCGGGCACCGGGGCGTGCGCTACCGTCACCCTTGGCGGGTCGTAGTCTATTTCAAAGGGCTCACAACTCGTGTCGTGGGCATTCGGGTCCGCCGTCTCGTAGGAAATGATCAGCCGGGGATCGACGGAGGTCTCGCGGCTGCGGAAACTGCGGTTGGTGTAAGCGCCGCTTTCATAACGATGAAGCAGCATGAAACCGCGATTGGGGAGCGTCTGGCGATACCAGCCGTCCACGAGCTCGGTGAGCTCGTCGCTTTCCCAGCCCACGAACTGGTCAGTATCGGTACCGGCGTTTGCCGTTGCCCGCAGTGCTGTAACGAGCGGCCGGTTGTTCCAGGTTACGGTGTTCTCCTGCCAATCCCGATCTATGCTGTATAAATCGATGGTGGCGACCTCGCCGCCTGTGGCCCCGGCCAGGTAGGCCTCGAAGCGCGCCGCGCGAATGACGGCGTCAGCTGGTAGCGCGTTGGTCAGGTCGAACTTCACCAGGCTGCGGTGGCGGAGCAGAAACTCCGCGTCGCTGTCACCCACCGATAGCCAGACGGAGTTCCCGTAGGTGCCGGCCGGATCCGATTCTGAAACGTATGCGTCCGCAATGGCCGGCAGACATATGGAGATCTGCCGCGACCCGGGTGGCAGTGTGGGCGAAGGGGTTGGCGTCGGGGTGCTCTTCGGCGGCGTCGGTGTAGGGGAGCATCCTAGCGGCAGCCCGGGCAGACAGCCGGCCTGCGGGGAGCACGTCTCCGTGCCGTTGCACGGATCGCCATCATCGCACAGGTTGCCGGAGCAGAAGTCGTCAGGCGAAACATGACCGTCGCGGTTGCGATCACGGTCGAAGCAGTCGGGCCGTTGGACGACGTCGGCGCCGACGCACGGCTGGAAGCCGAGTGTGAAGTCGTCGTTATTGACTCGGCCGTCATTGTTGTAATCCGCGTCGCACGCGTCCCCCAAGCCGTCGTGATCGGCGTCGGTCTGCATAGGGTCAGGGACCTGTGGACAGCGGTCGCACACATCCGCAACACCGTCGCCGTCGCTGTCGGCAGTGTTCGGAACGGCGGGCGCGGGATCGACCGGATCCGCACAGCCGTCATGATCGCTGTCCGGCGCCGCAGTCGCGCTGCCGGCCATGCCGTCCTGCAACGCCAACACCTGGGCACGCACCATAACCGGCGCCGCCAGCGAGCGCGCATCGAGGACGAAAACGTTGCCGGCAAGGCGATGGGCTCGCGGCAGGAAGGTTTGGCCGCCGTCGTAACTGATGGCTACGGAAACGCCCTGCGCCTGGGCCGCAGCGCCGGCGCCACCCGGCAAGCGCCAGCGGATCGGCAGCAGATCGCCGGGCCTCAGCTCGACCTCGCCCACCGGTTCCAACAGCTCAACGGCCACGGGCGCCTCGGTGACCGCAAGCGAGTCGATCACCGCGTTGTTAGGTCCAACGAGAGCGACGGAAGCACCACGGGCAGGCCAGGGAATTATGAGCGAGAACTCCGCGCTGTCCTTGCCATTGAACGAATGGGGAATGGGAAAGGAGTCGGGGATGCCATTGCCATCGTGGTCACCTTCGATCTCATTCGGGTCCAAGACGTGGTTGCCGTTACGGTCCTCTCCCTTCATGTCGGTGAAGATGCCGTACTCACCGAGCGATGCGCCGCCGGCATCGCGGACGACGAGGGCAAAGGGCGATCCATGACGGCCGGAGCGATCGGGCACGCCTTCCGGGCGGCCGATTGCGGCCAACAGGTCCCCACCGCCCGCTGCGGTGACTACCCCCGACGCCACCAGGATGCGCGGATCGGCGCCGGGCCCCATCTTGTTCACCAGCGACTCGAAGTCGTTGTTCGAGATCCAGGCCCGGCCCAAACCGTCCTCGTTGCCCATGAAGCACGGCACGTCCGGAACCTCTTGCGCGTTTGGAACGTCGAAGCCCCTGCCGGTGAACGGGCCGGTGGGGAAAACCTCTTCATTGTACTCATCTTCGCACAGCCAGGGTTGCAGCGCCTCCAAACCCTGCAAATCGCAGGGCTCATCGGATAGGCCAAAGGTGTGGCCTAGCTCGTGCGTGGGAACAAAACCGCCCCGGCCCGCTTCGGCATAGACGAAATGTGGAGCAACCTTATCGTTCGAGATGCCTGTTCGTCCCCCGGGCAGAAACAACCAGCCGCGCTCGTCGACCCAACCATCAGGCACGAGCCCCACGACGCGATCGAGCCCCAGCAGTTCGGCGATTTCGGATAGCGCCAGAACCTCGGTCCATGGGCCGGCGATGAAGTCTTGGACGGGAAAAGCCGGATTCAACAACGCGATCGGGTCAACGACGCTGTCGAAATCGGCGGTGGGGAAGAAGCCGCGAATTCGGTTATCGGCCGCCGCCGCTTCTGCCACCGCCTCTGGGTTGGTGAGAATGAACGGATCGTCCCCGAGATCGATGAGGTGGTAGATGCGCTGATAAACCACCCGCAGCCGGCGTGTGAGCTGGATCGGCAACGAGCCCATGACGCCGCTGCCGTTATTGAACCGCACGCACGGCGCTTCCTCCGTACCCGTCAGAATGCCAAGCGGGTCGATGATCGCCCCGAAGTGGGCCCGGCTGATGTCCACGACCGCCGGGGCATCGACGAAAAAGTTCTCCCAAAGCACCGAGTTCGCCTCGAGTGTGACCGGGTGCTCGTCCGTCGCATCCGGCCCAACGGCATCGCCGATGTGCGCCACCACGCTGGTATTCACGGTGACCGGGTAAGTGTTGGCCATCCGGACCCGCAGAATACTGCCACGGCCCGCAACGGCGTCGGTGGGGTCGTCGACAATCTGGACAAAGCCGACGGCTGTGATGGCGACGTCGCCCTCGACATCCGAAACGGGCAGACCATCACAGGTTTCTACGCGCACCAGAACCGACGCATGCTCGCCGCGGTTGCCCGGACCGAGCCTGTGGTTCACACCACCGCGGCAGCGCTCATCCTCGCAGCCGGAGTCCGCCGTAATGCCATCGCCGGTGAACGCGTAGTAACAGAGGTCGAAGTTGAGATCCAAGATGTCGTCGCCTGGTGTCGGATCGAGGTCGACGTCGTTGTCCGGGTCAAAGGGTTGATCGCGATCGACCAAGCGGATGCGGATGGGGACGCTGCCAATGTCTCGCGGGAGATCGGCCGTTTCGGTCCACGCGAAGTGCGGCTTGTCGTCCCCGTCGACGTACGGCCCGCCATCGAACTGCCCGCCGTTGATCGAAACATAGGGCCTAAGGTCGGCCTCATTGTCGAAGAGGAGGTTATCGCCATCAACCGATGCCGTAGCCCTGGCAGACAAGATCGTCACCATGATGCGGACGATGTTGGGGTCCGACGGGCACGCGCCGGGCGCCGGAGTCTCCGTGACTGTAGGGGTGAGCGTTGGCGTCGGGGTATGCGTCGGCGTGGCGACGCCAGTCGGTGACGGTGTCCGCGTGCGCGTCGGTGATGCCGTGCGGGTCCGGCTCGGGGTGACGGTCGCTGTGCCCGTAGGTGTCCTGGTTGCGGTCGAGACTGGGGTTGGAGTCAGGGTTCGCGTGGACGTGACCGTCGGAGTGGTCGTTGGCGTTTCGGTCCGGGTCGGAGTCGGGGTGGGCGGCAGTGTGCCAGTAGGCGTTCGGGTGGAGGTGGGCGTCACCGTTCGTGTCGGCGTACTGCTGTGAGTCGGCGTCCGGGTCGGCGTGCCACTAGCGGTGGCGGTGACGGTTGCGGTCGACGTGCGTGTGGGCGTGCGCGTCACCGTAGGTGTACGGGTCCGCGTCCTTGTTGCCGTGCGCGTTGGCGTGGCCGTGGGAAGATCGTAATTGATGACCAGTTCCGGGTCATTCGTCCCTTGGATGCTATCGAAACTACGCGACCACTCGCCGCTCGACTCCGGACCCCGAACCGAGACCCCGTAGTTGACCGTCGTGCCTGTGAGCCATTCCTGGGCGACGGCCGTCAATGTCCAAGTCTTGTCTCCGGCGGACGTACTGACGGCGGTAGTAGCCCTTGCCGCGCCGACGGCGGGCTGGTTGTTCCACGTCAGCGTGCCGGGCGTCCACGCGGCATTGACCGGGTGGATGTACATGCTGATTGTCGGGCCGCTGGCGCTCCTGAGATAGAGGCGTAGCTGCGCACTCGTGACGATGGCGTCGGCCGGGATGCCGCCAAGATCGAACCGCAGGTAGCTGCGCCGCAAGGTCAGAAACTCAACGGTGCGGGCGACCTGCAAATCCGGCGCAGCGGAAAAGTTTATGCCGGCTTGGTCCTGGTCGACGTAGGTATCCGCCGCCGGGAGCAGCGTCACCGTCACGGCCTCAGCGGTCTCGGCGAAAAATGCCATGACGAAGGCGACCGCAACATTAAGAAAAACCGGACGGACCGCGGTCATGGGGACCCCCTTTCCAGTCGTCGAACCGGGACCAACTCTAAGCGAAATCCAAGGGTAGGCACATGCGCATTGTCATTATGCCAGCTGATGGGGGTCAGCGATAAAACTTATGAAGCACCCAGCCCGCGCCCAAAGCGGCTGTAAACGGACCAACTGGCCGCCACATGACCTCCGCCAACTGCTCGACTTGGTGCTTGCACTCAGCCGCCGAAATAGCGCGTCAATGTCATCGCGGACGGCAACCGTCGGGCTCCGACAGTGGCTCGGATCACCGCGTCAGCGCGCAACCGCTAAACATGGGCAATGCGTTTGCCGCCAGTGAGCACCGTGACGAACAACCCCAGCACAACATCGAGCACCGGCATCTGGTTCGGCGAGCGACGCCCGTCGGGCAACACCTCCCCCAGTATCTCGCGCAGGCCCAGGCGATCGAAAAATCGGAACACGCTCGCCAGCTCACCCCAGCCACCCACTGGCTTGCTGGTGTACTCGATCCGCTCACGTTTTCGCAACGGTTTCGGCTTCGAGCCACCTGAGGTAGGCTTGTGATCCGGCCGTGATCGGCAGCGCGACCACCTCCGGCGTGGTGTAGGAATGCAAGGCCTTCACCCGCGCCTCGAGCTCAGGGACAAGCGTCCCCCGAGTTTTGATGATCAGCAAGCGTTCCTCATCACGCACGATCTCCCCTTGCCAGCGGTAGATCGAAGTGACCGGGCCAACCAGGCTGACGCAGGCTGCCAGACGTTCCGACACCAACGCTCGAGCAATGTGTTCAGCCTCATCCGCCGATCCTACCGTGACCAGCACCACGACCGACTCTGTCATCTACGTTCCTCCAGGCGCGCGGCTTGCCACTGGGTTACCAGCTGCGGGTAGTCGATGAGTTCAGGTGGTGAGCTTACCGGACGAGGGCGGGGGTCAATCCATCGTATCAGTCGTGACCACGCGGCTACCAGTCGGCTGCGGCGCTCCAGCTGCACCAGTCCCCGAGCGCGCAAGTGCGCCCGTATGGCCGCCGCGCTGCGCGGCTGGAGATGTCCACGCCGGGTGATGTCGGCAAGCGAATTGATCACTGCCGCCGACGTGTAGGCGGACTCCGAAATGAGGCGCTCCGCCACTTGGCCCACCCCCGCGAGCGGCAGGTAACCGTCCTGCAACAAACAGGCCGCCGTTTGCAGGTAATTGAAAGTGGGGACGAGGCGAGGGCCGAAAATGCGGAAGCTGGTCAAAGGCATGCGGCGCTCGAGATTGATATAGATCTTCACCACGGCGTCGGCCCGTGCCACCTTGTGGGCGAGCTCTCGCATGCCGGCAATCAACGCCGGTGCGACCTCCAGCGCACGCAGGGCGTCCGCCAGCTCCTCATCCTCGACGCGACCGGCCACTATGTCGGCGTAAAGCGAGTAGATGATGGGATCCGACTCCCAATCGTCGCCGAACAGCACCTCTATGGCAGCGGCCGGCAGCGTCTGGCGGCTGCTCAGCAACTCCGTCAACTTGAAGCCGACATGCTCGCGCAGATCGCGGAAGCGGCCGCGAACCAGATGACCCAGCTGGTCCTTGAACACGATGCCGTCGTATTCGATCCCGTCCAGAGCAAGCTTCTGTCTTATGGCCTTGGCAATCTGTGGCGGGCTGGCGGAGATGAAATAGATGCGGACTTCCCGGCCCGCATGAACCGCGGCCTCACGCAGGCCTCTGATCAGCGGCACCACCCCCGGCACGGCGATCTTGTCCTGTGCTTTTTCGAATGGCAGCCGCACGAGCTCGCGCAGCGAGTCGAACTCAGTCTTCAAGTAGGTCTTGTCGAGATCCCAGCGGAAGACAATCGGAGCGCACGCCGCGGGAGCTAGACGCTGCCTATAGCGCCGAAACATCACAACCGTTCCACCCCTGCTGCAATCTCTCGCACCACGCCGCTGCACACCGCCTTAGCCGAAACTTTGATGGCGTTCTCGACCGACCGCGCATTGGCCCGTCCAGGCAATCTTAGCATCAAGCGATCAAAGCCAAGAATCGGCGCGCCACCGTAGTCCTCGTAAGCGGCCAGCTCGCGCAGCCGCCCGGCTCCACTCTCCAGCATGAAGGTGCCGAGTTTGTGTCGCCAGTTTTCCCGGCGGCCGGTTCCCGCCGAGTCGACGACGACGTCAGCCATGGCTCCGAGCAGCTTGATCACGACGTTTCCCAGCAAGCCCTCACAGACGATAACGTCGGCCGTCCCTTTGGTTAATCCATGGCCCTCTATGTTGCCGACGAAGTTGACCGACGGCTGGTTCTTGAGGCGGCGAAAGGCCTCGATCAGCACAGCCCCGCCCTTGTTTTCTTCACTGCCCATGTTGAGCAGAGCGACACGCGGCTCCGCTAACTTCGAAACATGGCGCGCGTAAACGCTGCCCATCACCGCGAAGCGCACCAGATCGGCAGCTTCGCAGCGGACGCTGGCACCCACGTCGAGCAATAACGCCAGCGGGTCCTGCCCGGCATAGAGGGTCTGCCGTGGAAACACGCCGCAAAGGGCAACCTGGCACAAACCCTCGATCGTTCTGAAATAGCGCGCGCAGGCGGCCAGGGCGGCAGCCGTGTTTCCCGCCGTGACCACCGCTTGGGCTCTGCCTTCCGCCACCAGGCGGGCCGCCACCATTATGGAGGTCCGCCGCCGGTGGCGTATACCCGTCCCAGCGTCGTCTACCGCGGCAACGAATTCGTCCGTATGATGGATGGCGATGCGTTCCGGATTATAGGGAATCCGGTCGAGGGTGGCCTGGATCTGTTGTTCGTCGCCGACGAGCAGAGATTCGATTTCGGTGTGCAGGGAAACCTGGGCAACGCCTTTCACCACATCGTCAGGGGCGAAGTCCCCTCCCATCGCATCAACGGCAATAACGGGCATGACTCAACTCCGCTGGCGCATTTCCCGGCCCAGACGCTGGCGCAGCTCCGTTTCCGTCACACGGTACTTGAAAGCCTTGCGGCCGTTGATGCAGAGCACCGGGATCTCGAGTCCAAAACGGCTTTCGAGCTCCGCCTGACCGGCGATGTCGACGTCCTGCAGCTCGCACCGCAACTGGCGAGCGACAGGTTCCACGACGGCCTTCATCTCCTCGCAAAGGTGGCAGCCGGCACGGCTATAGAGCACGAGCGTTACGTCGGGCATGGTTCTGCATACCGTTAGCACTCACGGTTGACAATACGGCAAGGTTCTTCTAGTAGTAGCGTTTCTTCGTTTGGAGACCAGCCATGAGCTACGCAGTGATTCGCACCGGAGGGAAACAGTACCGCGTCACCCCCGGGGACGTCATCCGAGTCGAAAAGCTCGTCGCCGAGCTCGGTTCGGCCGTCGAGTTCGGCGAGGTACTGATGACCGCGGATGAAGGGGCCATCCACGTCGGAGCGCCGTTTGTGCCCGGTGCGCGCGTCACCGCGCAAGTCGTGCAACACGGAAAAGCCAAGAAGATCCTGATCGTGAAGAAGAAGCGCCGCAAAAACTATCGCCGCCACCAAGGGCATCGGCAACAGTTTACCGCGGTGCGCGTCATCGGTATCGAAACAGGGGCAGGAAGCCATGGCGCATAAAAAGGGGCAAGGCAGCACTCGCAACGGACGTGACAGCCAGGGGCAACGCCGCGGCGTGAAGGTCTACGCCGGACAACTGGCGAAGGCCGGCCACATACTCGTGCGGCAGCTCGGCACACGCATTCATCCGGGCAAGAACGTCGGCATGGGCCGCGACTTCACCCTGTTTGCCAAGATCGACGGCATCGTACGCTACGAACGTGTCGGCAAAGACCGGCGCCAGGTACACATCTTTCCGGCGTGAAAAGCGGTCGAAAGCGGTCTCTGGTTTATAGGTTTCTGGTTTCTAGTTCCTGGGTCAGGTTAGCCAACCAGGGACCAGAAACCAGAGACTGTGAGCTGGTTTCTAGTTTCAGGTTGGCCAACCAGAGACCAGAAACCAAAGACCAGAGACTGTATCTTGAAATTCATTGACGAAGCTGAAGTTCACGTACGTGCCGGGGACGGCGGGCGGGGGTGCGTCAGCTTCTTGCGTGAGAAATACAAGCCTCACGGCGGTCCCAGCGGTGGTGACGGTGGCGATGGCGGCGATGTGGTCTTTGTGGTTGATCCCGGCCTGACCACGCTACTCGATTTCAAGTTCCAGCCGCAGCTCAAAGCCGGCCACGGAGAACACGGCCGCGGCAAGGAACAATACGGCAAGCACGGCGAAGACCGCGTGGTGCGGGTCCCCCCCGGCACCATTGTCACGGATGCGGAAAGTGGCGCGCAGCTCGCCGACTTGCGCCGTCCGCACGAGCGCTGCGTGATCGCGCACGGCGGACGTGGCGGCAGGGGCAACGCCCATTTCGCCACATCAACCAACCAGGCGCCGCGTTATGCCCAGCCGGGCACACCGGGCGAAGAGAAGCGGCTGCGGCTGACGCTACACTTGATGGCGGACGTCGGTCTGGTCGGCTATCCAAATGCCGGCAAATCGACCCTGATCAGCGCCGTCTCGGCGGCGCGGCCGCGTATCGCCGATTACCCTTTTACCACCCTCGTGCCGCACCTCGGCGTCGTCCGCTTCGATGACGAAGCCAGCTTCGTACTGGCCGATGTGCCGGGATTGATTGAAGGTGCGCACCGCGGACGCGGCCTGGGCGATCGCTTCTTGCGCCACCTGTCCCGTACCACGCTGCTCATCCATCTGCTCGACGTCAGCGGCCTGGACGGACACGACCCTGAGGCGGCCTATGATGCGATCAATGCTGAGCTGCAGGCGTTCGACCTCTCATTGGCAGCCAAGCCCCAGGTGGTGGTGGCGAACAAATTGGATCTGGCGGAAGCACGCCAGCGCTTCCCTGAAGTCCGGGAGCGCTTCACACAACGCGGCATCGAGCTGTGGGGCATCTCTGCGGCAACCCGCGAAGGCGTCCCCGCCCTGATGCGCGAGGTCGGCCGCCGCTGGCGGGCACTACGGGAAGAACAGGCCGCGACAGAGGGGACACAGCCCCACGGGCAGGAGTTCCCTCTCCCCCCGGGAGAGGGTCAGTGTGAGGGGATTGAATGACCTCCTCACCCTCTGCCAATCCGCAGCTGAGCTACAAGCCGCGCCTGTTCAGGCGCATGCGGCGCGCGGTCATCAAGATCGGGAGCAGCATTCTGTCCGGGCAGAGTGGCATCAACCGCCCGCGGCTGCGGTCGCTTGCCGGCGAAATTTGCGAGTTGCACAAGAACGGCATCGAGTTGGTAGTGGTGAGCTCCGGGGCGGTAGCGGCCGGCGTGGCTCGGCTCCAGCTCAAGACTCGCCCCAAAACCGTCCCCCAGCGCCAGGCCGCCGCCGCGGTCGGTCAGATCGACCTGATGGCACTGTACGAGGAGTATTTCGCCCTGCACGGCACGCAAGTGGCGCAAATTCTCCTCACCCACGATGATCTGGCAGACCGGCGCCGCTACCTCAACGCACGGCACACCATCGAGACGCTGCTGGCAGCCGCAGTGATCCCCGTCGCCAATGAAAACGACACGGTGGTCACTGACGAGTTGCGGAATTTCGGCGACAACGACAATCTCTCCGCCCTCATTGCGGGCCTGGTCGAAGCCGATGTGCTGGTGATGCTCAGTGACGTCGAGGGTCTCTACACCAAGAACCCACGCACGCGCAGCGACGCCGAGTTGGTGAGCGTGGTCGAGGACCCCGGCCGGGCGATGTCGTCATACCTCATGGATGGCCGCGGCAGCCTCGGCACCGGCGGCATGGCTTCGAAATTCGCCGCGGCCAAGAAGGCCGCCGCTGCTGGCATTCCCTCAATCATTGCTCACGGCCTGCATGCCGGCATTCTGCCGGCGGTATTCGATCCCCGACAAGCCACGGGCACGCTGATCCTTCCGCGCGGCGACCGCCTGGCGCGGCGCAAACACTGGATCGTTTATACCCTCAAACCTGCCGGCACTCTCATCGTGGACCAGGGCGCCTGCGAGGCGATCACGCAAAAAGGTCGCAGTCTGCTCCCCAAAGGGCTGCGTGAGGTCCAGGGCAAATTCGACAGCGGCGAGTGTGTCCGCTGTGTCGACCTGGCCGGTCGTGAATTCGCCCGCGGCCTGGTCAATTACAGTGCCGCGGAGCTGGAACAAATCAAAGGCATCCACTCCGCCCGCATCGAGAGCGTGCTCGGATACAAACTCACCGAAGAGGTGATCCATCGCAACGACCTGGTGCTGACCGGTCGCCCCTGAATCTCGAGATCGCCCCTGGACGTGTCGAAGGCCGTACTTCGACTGTGGGGGCATTTCATTCCTCGTTCCACCTTTACGCTCACATGTGCTAATTGCACGAGCGACCGGGGACGCGGTGGGGCATGAACGAAGAGTGGGCCGTCAAGCCAGGACAAGTTCTTTCCGGCGCACTTTTCAACGAACCGATGCGGGTCGAGACGGTGCAGCCGAATGGGCCGGGGACTTGGACGGCTGAACTGGTCGGCACCCGCTCGGAGCGGTTCCGCAGCGTAACGCTGACGCGCCGGGACCTTCAGGCGCTAACCATTCAGGAGTGTGTCCGCACGTACGACGGCGACGGCCGGCTGCTCTGGCTGGGCTTGCAGGCTTACTCGCTGGGCATCGCGTATGAGTTCGACCCGTACTTCGGCCTCTCGGTGTCGCGCGTCGATCCCCTGCCCCACCAGCTTGAAGCCGTTTACGATTACTTGCTCAAACTTGCGCGCGTACGCTTCCTGCTCGCCGACGATGCTGGCGCTGGCAAGACGATCATGGCGGGACTGCTCATCCGCGAGCTGAAGCTGCGTGGACTGGCTGATCGCATTCTGATCGTCTGCCCCGCCAATCTTACTTTCCAGTGGCAACGCGAACTCAAAGAAAAATTCGACGAGAAGTTCCTGGTCCTGAAAGGCGGCGACATTCGCGACCAGTTCGGCGTCAACCAGTGGCTGGAGCACCGTCATGTCCTGACGTCGCTCGATCTGGCAAAGCGCACCGACATCTTTCCCGGCCTGAAACAAGTGCACTGGGACTTGGTCATCGTGGACGAGGCGCACCGGATGTCGTGGACGCCGCCCGCTCGGAAGACCGCGCGCTACGCGCTCGGGGAGCTGCTCCGGGACAGCACAGATCACCTGCTGCTCCTTACGGCAACGCCTCACAAAGGCGATTCGACGAACTTCAGCCTGTTTCTCCAACTGCTCGACGAGGACGCCTACGCCGACGTGAAGTCCATTCGTCAGGCGATGAACCAGCGCCGCGCGCCGTTCTACCTGCGTCGCACGAAGGAAGCGATGGTCTACTTCCCCGAGCGCCAGAGCGACGGCTCGTGGGTGGCGCGGAAGATCTTCACCAAGCGCATTCCGCACACGGTCGACTTCCAGATCGACAGCGACGAGTTCGATCTCTACCGGAGCGTGACCCGCTTCGTGAAGCAGCAGAGCGTCAAGGCCGCCGCACAGGGCGACGACCCGCGCGCTCGCGCCGTCGGCTTCCTCATGTCGCTGTACCAGCGCCGGCTGGCGTCCAGCACGCACGCCATGCGCTGCTCGCTCGAGAATCGCGCCCGCCGTCTCGACACGGCACTGAAACAGGCCCAGGAGCTGGCCCGCATTGCACCTCCCGATCTTCCCGACCCGGAAGAGCTGGAAGAGATGGAGGAGAGCGAACGGGAGCGCCTGGAGCAGATGCTCGAAGCGATCACCCTTACCGGCGATGCGCAACAGGTCCGCGAGGAGATCGCGGAGCTGAAGGCGCTGGCGTCCGATGCCCAGCGCGTCGAGGATTCGGGCGCCGAGGCCAAGCTGTCGCGGCTCAAGGATCTCCTGCACCAGGAGGGATTCTTCGACCATCCTGAGAAGCGTCTGCTCCTGTTCACCGAATTCAAGGACACGCTCGACTATCGCGGCGAACCGCACCTACCTCAGCGTCGCTCGCGGTCTGGTGAAGGCGGCGCACCTGCCTGCGCCGGGCTCCGGCAGCCAGGCAGCGTACGAGCCGCCGCTGGTGGTCGATCCGTTCGCCGGTGGCGGGTCGATTCCGCTGGAAGCGTTGCGTCTCGGCTGCGACGCGTTTGCCAGCGACCTGAATCCGGTGGCGTGTCTGATTCTCAAAGTGATGCTGGATGACATTCCGCGTCACGGGCCGGAGCTAGCCGATGAGTTGCGGCGTGTTGGTGCGGAGATCAAGGCGGCGGCGGAGAAGGAGTTGACAGAGTTCTATCCGCCCGATCCCGATGGCGCACGGCCGATCGCGTACTTGTGGGCGCGCACGGTGCGCTGCGAGTCGCCGAACTGCGGGGCGGAAATTCCGCTTGTGCGCTCCTTCTGGCTCTGCAAAAAGCCGAAGCGCAAGCGAGCACTGCGGTACCGGATCACTCGACCGGGCAGCACAGACACAGGAAGTGGGACAGGCTTCCAGCCTGTCAATCCTTGGAAATCAGGAGACCTCAGCATCCAGCACCGGCACCTGCCCCACCTGCAAACCCCTGCGGCAACATACTTCGTCACTTTCCGCTGCCGCAAAGGGATCGAGTTGCCACCGGAGGCAAGGGACATCGCGCTTGCTGCTCTCACCCACTGGAATGGCTCGCGTATCGAGCTTGATGCTGCCGTGGTCATGCCAGACCATGTACATATGATCTTCAGGATCATCGGGACCGACAGGCAAGATGCCTGTCCCACTCTCAGTGAGGTCCTGCACAGCATCAAGAGCTTCTCAGCGAGTCAGATCAACAAACAGCTCGACCGGCGCGGCCCGCTGTGGCTAAATGAAAGCTTCGACCACATCATCAGGCGCGAAGCTGAGTGGGAGGAGAAGGTAGCCTACGTTCGGCAGAACCCGGTCGCCTGGGGTTACCCAGCGGACTACCAGTGGCTGTGGCCGAGGAGAGACAGGCTGGAAGCGTGTCCCACTGTCGAGTTCGAGATCTTCGAGCCGCAAAGTGACCGCGACGTACCCGCCGGCACCGTAACACGGGCCAAAGCGACATGCTTATGCTGCCAGGCAGTGCTCCCGCCCGAACGCGTGCGTGCCCAGCTCGCCGCGCAACGCGGCGGCGCAGACGTGATCTTTCCTGACAGCCAAGATGGCTGTCCCACTGCCATCCCAAATTTCTCAGACATACAGACTTCGAGTGGGACAGGCTTCCAGCCTGTCAGAATCGGCGGTGCAAGACTGCTCGCCGTCGTCACCCTCACACCCGGCGAGCAGGGACGCACCTACCGGTTGCCAACCCCGCACGACTACGCGGCCGTGTGGAAGGCCGGCAAACCTCTGGGTAAGCTAGTGGGACAGGCTTCTAGCCTGTCAGAGAAACTCCAGGCAGGACAGGCTTCTAACTTCTCACCCCCCCAAAGCTTGTCAGCGACAGCCAAGATGGCTGTCCCACCCCAAATGGTTCCCCCACCTTTGAGCCCGGTGCCGGACGAGCCGCTGCCGCCGACCGGTACGCTCGGCTTCCGCGTGCAGCGCTACGGCATGCTGCAGTGGGGCGACCTCTTCACGACGCGGCAGAAGCTGGCGTTGGTTACGTTATGCCGGCTCATGGAAGAAGCCGGAAATGGTCCAGATAAGGAAGCAGTCCAACCGTTGCTTGCTTGCAGTTTCAGCCGAGTCGCTATGAGTGGCATGTCTTGCACTCGGTGGAACCCGACTGCGGAGAAGATGCAGCATACGTTCGGTCGACAAGCCTTGCCAATTGTTTGGGACTTCGCGGAAGTTGTAGCGACGGCGGATGCGCCGGGCAACTGGCGCAGTGGCTATGAGATTGCCGCCGATGTCGTTGACGCCTGGCGAGGCGTTGGCGAAGGCCAGGTAGCTGAAGGTGACGCGCGTGACTCACTACTGCCGGACTGCTCTGTCGCTGTTTGGTTCACCGACCCGCCATATTACGACGCTGTTCCATACGCCGACCTCTCCGACTTCTTCTTTGTCTGGCTTAAACGCGTGCTCCCCGGCCACCCGCTATTGCGCGACCCGTTCGACCCGCCAAATCCACTGACACCGAAGGTGCGCGAGATCGTCCAAGATGAAACCAAGGCAGTGCCAATAGGGGTGGGACCGGCTTCCAGCCGGTCTAGTGTCAGCAACACCCTCAGTCGGTCTGACAGCCAGGATGGCTGTCCCACCCAAGCAAAGGACCGTGCGTTCTTCGAAGAGGCGATGAGTGGCGCGTTCGCCGAGGGCCGCCGCGTCTTGAAGGACGACGGCGTTGGCTGTGTGGTCTTCGCACATAAGACGACCGAGGGTTGGGAGGCGCTGCTGTCGGGCATGATCCGGTCAGGCTGGGTCATAACCGGCTCATGGCCGATCACAACGGAGATGGCTACGCGATTGCGAGCGCGCGAGTCTGCGGCGCTCGCGACGAGTGTGCACCTCGTCTGCCGTCCCAGAGTGGGACAGCCTTCTGCCTTATCTGACCGGCAGGATGCCGGTCCCACTGGTGACTGGGGTGAAGTGTATCGCGAACTGCCGAAGCGCGTCGGCGATTGGATCGAGCGCCTGCAATCGGAAGGCGTGCGCGGCGCCGACCTCGTCTTCGCCTGCATCGGCCCGGCGCTGGAGATCTATAGTCGCTACGCGAAGGTCGTCGACGCGGAAGAGCGCGAAATCCCGCTGGGCGGCGACCCTGAAGCGATCGAACCTCACAAGCGAGGCTATCTCGCCTATGTCTGGGAGGCCGTCGGCCGTGCGGCGCTCGAACAGGTGCTGGGGACAGCGGAGGCAAGTGCCCGCAACGGGGCTGCGGGTGCCATCGAGGAGGACGCGCGGCTGACGGCGCTGTTCTTGTGGACGCTGCAGAGCACGGATGGTGAAGTGGGACAGGCTTCCAGCCTGTCAGATGAGAATGAAGCTGAAGGTGATGAAGACGATGAGGAGGGGACAGGCAAGATGCCTGTCCCACCAAGAGGTGGAAAGAAGGGGCTCAGCCTGATCTTCGATGTGGTGCGCCGCTTTGCTCAGCCGCTTGGCATCCATCTCCCCGATTGGGAAGACCGCATCATCCAGACGGAAAAGGGTGTCGTGCGCCTCCTGCCGGTGGCGGAGCGGGCGAAGCAACTCTTCGGCGAGGACGGCGCTGAGGCCGTTGCTGACCAGTTGGAACACAATCCCAAGGCCGCGCCACAGTTGAGCCTCTTCCCCGACGCACGCGACGGTGGCGCACCGGCAATCAAAGGGCGCAAGCAAAAGGTGGGACAGGCTTCCAGCCTGTCAACAGCCAGGATGGCTGTTCCACAAGCGACGACGCTCGACCGCGTCCACGCCGCCATGCTCCTCCAAGCCGGCGGTCGCGCCAACGCCCTGCGCGCCTTGCTCAAAGCCGAACACGACCGCAGCCCCGACTTCCTCCGCCTAGCCAACTCCCTCTCGGCCCTGTATCCGAAGGAGAGCGAGGAGAAGCGGCTGCTGGACGCGATGTTGCTGGCCGTGCCACGATGATGCGGACGTACCAGAGAGGGAACGATGACAATCACAGACCGGATCGAGATCAATCCCCGAGTGATGCTGGGCAAGCCCGTGATTCGCGGGACACGGATTCCGGTGGAGCTGATTCTGCGCAAGCTGAGTGAAGGGACCAACGAAGCCGCGCTGCTCGACGCCTATCCACGACTGACCCGTGAAGATATCCAGGCAGTCATTGGCTACGCGACCGACAGCGCTTGAGGAGGACTCGAAATGAAGCGACGAACCACGAAGGAGCAAGATCTTCTTCGACGCGTCACCGCAAATCCCTCGATCTTCCGGGGTAAGCCGATCATTCGTGGCATGCGGATCTCCGTTGAACTGATCCTGAGCCTCCTGGCTCAAGGCGAGAGCGTTGAGTCGATACTAGAAGACTATCCGGATCTCGAGGCGGACGATATTCAGGCGTGCTTGGCATATGCGCACGCGGTCATCGCACATGATTCTCTTGATGCAGTGCGAGTTGCGAGCAAGTGAAGTTCTTGGTTGACCGCTGCGCGGGACATCGTCTTGCCGGGTGGCTACGCCACCGCGGCCACGATGTCGTTGAGTCACGCGAGCGTGGAGCAGATCCGGGCGACCGCGAAATTCTCGAATGGTCGGCGGCTGAAGGCCGCGTGCTCATCACCATGGATAAGGATTTCGGCGAGCTCATCTTCGTAGGCGGAGTGCCACACTGCGGCCTGGTGCGGTTACCGGACGTCCCCGCGCAGAGGCGTATTGCGCTAATGAACAGAGTGCTCAGAGACCATGCCCGAGAGATTGCGGCACGGGCGATCATAACCGTGCGGGGCGGTCGCATAAGGATTTCGCGGCCCCTGTCGTAGCGAGGAGAACCGATGGACCCCTGGTACAAGATCGCGTTGCCACGCAAGGAGGTCCGCGAAGGACGTTCCTTCAATCCCGACGAGTTTGCGATCGCCCTCGAACAAGTGGTGGCGGGAACCGCACCGGAAGACTATCGCGATCCGGCGAAGTTCTTCTCGCGCACCTATTTCACCCGAGCCCTGCGCGAGCACGCCGGCATGGTCCTGAAGCGGCTGACTGGCCAGACTGAGAATGCCGCGCCCGTCCTAACGCTCATCACGCAGTTCGGCGGCGGCAAGACGCACACGCTGACGGCGCTCTACCACCTGGCGCGCAACGGCACGAAGGCAAACGGCTACCAAGGTGTCGGCGATCTGCTGCGCGAGGCTGGGCTCGCCGACGTACCACACGCTGCCGTCGGTGTCTTTGTCGGGAATGCATGGGACCCCAGCGAAGGACGGGAGAACCCCTGGCTCGACATCGCCCAGCAGCTTGCGGGCGACCGCGGCGTCGCTGCGCTCGGTGCCGCGGGGAGGACGACTCCACCGGGGACGACCGCGCTGGGAAAGCTCTTTGAGGCAACGGGGAAGCCGGTGCTCATCTTGTTCGACGAGGTGCTCAACTTCCTGAACCGGCACCGTAGCCTGGCCGAATCATTCCACGCCTTCTTGCAGAACCTTACGGTTGCAATGACAGGAACGACCCGCAGTGCCGCCGTGATCAGTCTGCCACGCAGCCAGGTCGAGATGACCGACTGGGACCTGCAGTGGCAAGACAAGATCACGAAGGTGGTGCGCCGCGTCGCCAAGGACTTGATCGCCAACGACGAGGCGGAAATCAGTGAGGTCGTCCGCCGCCGGCTGTTTGAAGACCTGGGAGGTGACAGGGTCCGCAGGACCGTCGCAAAGGCATACGCCGATTGGTGCTTCGAGCGGCGCGCACAATTGCCGCCGGAGTGGACCGCCGTCGACACGGCCACCACAGAGACAAAGGCCCGCGAGTTCCTGCAGCGGCGCTTCGAGGCGTGCTTCCCCTTCCACCCCGCCACACTCTCAGTCTTCCAAAGGAAGTGGCAAGCGCTGCCGCAGTACCAGCAGACACGCGGCACGCTGGCGATGTTGGCACAGTGGATTTCGTGCGCGTACCGGGAAGGCTATCAGCGGGCGCGCCGCGAGCCGTTGATCACCTTGGGATCAGCGCCACTCGATGTGCCGGCTTTTCGCGCCGTGGTCCTCGGCCAACTCGGAGAGGCGCGCCTGGGGACGGCTATCGATACCGACATCGCCGGAGAGCAATCGCACGCCAAGGCACTGGATGCCGACACGAAGGGTCCGCTCCGCGATATCCACCGGCGGGTCGGCGCCGCCATCCTGTTTGAGTCCTCCGGCGGGCAGGTGGACAAGGTCGGGCATCTGCCGGAGCTGCGGTTCGCGATCGGTGAACCGGAGATTGACACCACGTCCGTGGACACCGCCGCCTACGCCTTGGAAGCAAAGGGTTTCTTTATCAGCAAGGTCGGCTCCGACGGATTCCGCATCCACCACAAGGCCACGATACGGAAAGCGGTTGCCGATCGTCGGGCCTCCCTCGATGAAGAGACCGAAATCAGGCCGGCAATGCGTGATCTCGCGAGGAAGGAATTCACCAAGGGCGCGACGATTCCGCTGGTGTCATTTCCAGAAGACGGTGCTGCCATACAAGATTCTCCCAAGTTAGCGCTGGTCGTGCTGGACCCGGACCGTGAATGGGGTAGCGATTTTCTAAGGCTCCAAGTTGCCGAATGGACCACACAGCGCGGGAAGTCGCCGCGGCTGTATCCCGGGTCGCTCGTGTGGTGCGTGAAGCAGCCGTCGCGAAAACTCCGGGACAAGGTCGAGCTGTGGCTGGCATGGAAACGGGTCACCCGCGAGATCGCGGAAGGGACCCTCGGGGCTGATTACGACCGTGCTGACCGAGCTGACGTGGACGCGAAAGTGCGCGACGCGGAGGAGGCTGCGAAAGATGAGGTCTGGGGCGAGTACCGCTTCGTGGTGCTCACCAACGCCAAGGAAGCAGGCGGTCTCGAAGTCATCGATCTCGGCGCCGGCCACGCCAGCGCAACCGAGACGCTTTGCGGACGCGTCATCGCTGCCCTCAAGTCACGCTCACTGCTCCACGAGGGCGTGGGCGCCGGGCACCTGGAGCGCAACTGGCCGCCAGCGCTGAAAGAGTCCGGGGCGTGGCCGCTCTCCAGTCTTCGGCAGAGCTTTCTCAACGGGGCGTTGACACGGCTCATTGACCCCGACGCCGTCTTGCGCACCAAGATCGTGGAGTTCGTCAGCAAAGGAGAACTGGGTCTGGCGTCCGGCCCGAGACCAGACGGAACGTACGACCGAGTTTGGTTTGCAGAATGGGTCGCCCCAGATGAGGTTGCGTTTGAGCCCGGCGTCTTCCTGCTCACCAAGGCGTGTGCGAAGGCACTCAAGAACGGGGTGTCTCAGACACCTGCGGTCGGTCGGCCGCCAGAGACCGGTATTCAGGCTGCAGCTACGACTCTGCCGCCGAAGCCACAACCGATCATTGGTGCAGACATACCTGTCCAGCGGAAAGCCACCCTCCGCGTCATTGGCACCATTCCCCCCGAGATTTGGAACCGGCTCGGCACGAAGCTCCTGCCCAGGCTACGGGCGGGCACGGATCTTACGGTCAGTATGGAATTTTCGGCCACGGTCGATGCCTGTGCCGCTCCAAGCCTGGAGAGCGACCTTCGGCAGGCGCTCGAAGATCTTGGAGTCGCCGGGCGGGTCCGAATCGTGAGTTGGGAGGCTCCCTAAAGGCCGGCCCAGTGTTCCGTACTGCACCTTGCAGGGCCAGTGCTATGGGCCTTTTATCGGCCAGTGGATTTTGTTACTCAATCAGCTCCGTAACAACCAATGACTCCTGAATTGGAAGGACTCGAACGAGCCCCCGACGCACTGTCTGTCTCGGTAGACCTCCCTGCCCGCTTCACTGACCTCGACACCGAATGGACGGCGGTACGGCAGCGCTGCGGCCTGCTCGATGCCCGCTTTCGGGGGCTGCTGCGCCTGACCGGCCCCGACCGGACCACGTTCCTACAGGGCATGGTGACCAACAATGTCGCCGTGCTGCGGGACGGACAGAGCACCTATGCCGCATTGCTTACCATCCAGGGAAAGATCGTGTCCGATCTTCGCATGTTTGCGCTGGCGGATGAGCTGTGGCTCGACGTACCGGCAACGCGCAAGGCCGCAGTCCAGACGGCTCTGGAAAAGTACATCGTCGCCGATGACGTCGAGTTCGTTTCGGAGGACACCTGGGCCCCGCTGGTCGCGGTCGAAGGTCCGCAAGCAGCACGTGTCCTGGTCGCAGTTCTCGGAAGCACGATCGAAGGCCTGGATCCGCTGGCTCACCGGCAACTTACATTCGATGGCACTCCAGTCCGGGTGGCTGCCGTGACCCACACCGGCGAGAACGGCTATCTGTTGTTCGGGCAGCCGGGAATTGCCTCCGGCTTGTGGGAACACTGCCGTGCCACCGGGGCGGAACCGGTCGGAACGGAGGCCCTGAATGTCTTGCGAGTGGAAGCCGGCATCCCCTGGTACGGTCCCGATTTCGACGACTCCGTTTTGATCGCTGAAGCAGGCTTGGAAAAAGCCATTAGCTACGACAAGGGCTGTTATCTCGGCCAGGAAGTGGTTAAACGCATAGCGGCACGCGGCCAGGTCCACCGCAAACTTGTCGGCCTGCGCTGCGACGGCGAACACGTACCGCCGGCAAACACGAAGCTGCTTCACGCCGGCAAGGAGGTCGGCTGGACGACCAGCGCGGTCCGCTCGCCCGCTTGCGCCGCGATCATTGCGCTGGGCTACGTGAAGAGCGAGTGCTGGAGCATGGGAACCGAGCTGCAGGCGGCCGGGATGGTAGCGCGGGTCGTGTCCTTGCCGTTTGATGCCCGCTCGTCGTATTAGAGTAACCTCACAGGGGGCCAGCACGGCTCGCCTGACACACTTTGCAGAATGGAGATGTGAAGCATGGCAAACCAGCTAGGGAAGCGTTACATGTGCGAGGCTTGCGGCACCGAGGTGCTGTGCAACAAGCCCGGCCAGGGCTCGGTGGCTTGTTGTGACCAGGACATGAAGCTGAAGGAAGCAAAGCCCCTGCCTTCGAGCGACTAACCCCGCCGGGCCTGGCACCGTTCGGTGCAGCGAGGCTTCTGGCCTAGGCCCTTGGCCGAGGCCGCCGGTCTTTCTGGCCGTTTAGGCGGCCTCGCATAATGGCTGCAATTTCAGGTGATGAGTTCGAAACCTCGAGCCCCGTCGCGGCGTGGCGCCGCGCCCAGTCCTGTCGCGCCACCTCAGGAGCCGGCCGTGCTGTATGAGAGGGACGGCGCCATTGGGATCGTCTCGCTCAATCGGCCGGACGTACTGAACGCTTACAACATGGCCATGCGCGACGCCCTTTATGAGACGCTGTGCGCGGTGCGCGATGACCCCGAGGTTCGGGTGGTGCTGCTGCGCGGCAACGGCTCCGCCTTCTGCACCGGCGGCGATGTGAGGGAGTTCGGCAGCGCCCCGTCCGCAGTCGGCGCCAGGGATGCACGCTGGCACCGCGATGTCTGGGGACTGCTTTTATCGCTTCAAAAACCCAGCATCGCCGCGGTGCACGGGTACGCCGTCGGCGGCGGTTTCGAGATAGCATTGCTCTGCGACCTTTGTATCACCTCGACCGACGCCCGGTTCTGCCTTCCTGAAGCCAGCATGGCGATGATCCCCGGCGTTGCGGGCACGCAGACGGCGCCCCGCAGCCTCGGCGTCGGACGCGCGCTCGACCTGGTGCTCACCTGCCGCTGGCTGACTGCCGGGGAGGCTATGGCTTTTGGGGTGGTGAGCCAGGTGGTCGACCGAGCCCGGTTGCACTCCGAAGCGATTGACCTGGCGCGGCGACTGTGCAAACTGCCCCCACAACTGGTGGCCCGCGCCAAGCAAGCGGTAAATGGCGGCCTCGACCTGAGTCTGGCCGATGGCCTGGCGCTGGAGCGGCGGTTAAATTATTTGATACAGAACGGAGCAAGCGGTGAACACGTCTAATTTTGTCAGCATCCCGGCAACCATGTTCGAGGATCAGGAAATCCTCGTCTTCGAGAACCACCGGCTCACCTACGGCCAACTGTGGCAGGACATTCAGCGCCTGGCCAACGCCTTGCGCCGGCTGGGCGTGGGCCGAGGTGAGTGCGTCGCCGTGCTCCAGACGAACTCGCATCATTACCTGGCAGCCTACTATGCCACCGCGGCTTTGGGGGCGGTCTTTCTGCCGCTCAACTACCGAGCCAAGTTGCCGGAACTCGAGTACATGGTGACCACCGCCAAAGTCAAAGTCCTGCTCGTCGGCGACCGTTACGTGGAAGCCGTGCAGCAACTCCGCCCCAAGTTCACCAGCATCGAGAAGTACATCGCCATGGAGAGGCCGCAAGAGGGTTACCTGGACCTCGCCCAGCTCATGGCGGAGGCATCACCGGAGTTCGAACCGCCCGACGTCGAGGACGAAGACACTTCGGTGCTGATGTACACCAGTGGCACCACCGCCCTGCCCAAGGGCGTAATGCTCACTTACAACGACTTCACCGCGTACGTGACCGCCAATGTGGAGCTGGCCGACGGCAGTCCGCGCGGGACGGCGCTGCTCTGCGTGCCGCTGTACCACATCGCCGGCACCACCAACATCATGACGTCGATGTTCACCGGCCGCAAGTTGGTGCTGCTGCGCCAGTTCGAAGCCAAAGCCTGGCTTGAAGCGGTCGAGCGGGAGCAGGTCACGCACGCCTTCCTCGTACCTACCATGGTCAAGCAGCTCATCGACCATCCCGATTTCTCCAAGTACGATCTTTCAAGCTTGCAAAACTTGTCCTACGGCGGGGCGCAGATGCCCTTCCCGGTGGTCCGCCGCGCCATCGAGATGTTCCCGAAGAGCGTCGGTTTCGTCAACGCCTTCGGACAAACCGAGACCACTTCGACCTTAACCGTGCTCGGACCCGACGACCACCGTCTCGACGGCACGCCGGAGCAGGTCGAGCTCCGCCTCAAGCGACTCAAGTCGATTGGGCGTCCGCTGCCGGACGTGGAGCTGAAGGTGGTCGGTGACGAAGGCGAAGATCTGCCCGACGGCGAGGTGGGAGAGCTCTGGGTGCGCACGCCGCGCGCCATGAAAGGCTACGGCTCCGGCACAGCCAACAGCTCGCCCTTTCAGCAAGACGGCTGGCTGCCCACCCACGACATGGGTTGGGTCGATGATGACGGCTACATCTTCCTGGCCGGACGCAAGGACGACATGATCATCCGTGGGGGAGAGAACATCGCCCCGGCGGAGGTCGAAGCGGTGCTGTATTCACATCCGGGCATCGACGAAGCCGCGGTCATCGGTATCCCCGACGTGGAGTGGGGGCAGCGCGTAGCCGCCGTGGTCGTACCTCGCCCGAACGTAACGTTGACAGCGGAAGAAATCGTCGCATTCTGCCGCCAGCGGCTGGCCAGCTTCAAGAAGCCCGAGGTCGTCCAATTCCTCGACGCTCTCCCCAAAAACCCTATGGGCAAAGTGCTGAAGAAGGACCTGCGCGCCCAACTCAGCGGAGCGAAGGCGTGAGCCCAAAGGCCGGCGCGCGCCCGGCACCGCACGGCCTGCGCACCAGCATAGCCGAGGGCGTGGCGTGGCTTACGCTCGACCGGCCCGCCCACGGCAACCGCATCACCGCCGAGCTGGCGCAGGAGCTGTGCGCCGTGGCCGCCGAAATCGAAATCGATGAGCGCGTGGTCGTGGTGGTGCTGGCCGCAGCTGGAGACAGTTTTTGTCTGGGCGTCGAAGACAGCGGTGAGTGGGAGCACCAAGCTGATTGGGTGGAAGCCATCGCCTGCTTGACCCGCCCGGTGGTCGCCGCCATCCAGGGCGACGCGATGGCAGAAGGCCTCGAGCTGGCGCTGGCGTGCGATCTGCGGGTGGCTTCGGAGCGGGCGCGGTTTGCCTTGCCGCAGCTGCAGGAGGGACGCCTGCCATCGCACGGCGGCACTCAGCGGCTGCCGCGCATGGTGGGCCGCACGCGGGCGCTGGACCTCTTGCTCACCGGGCGCAGCCTCACGGCCGCGCAGGCCGAAGTCGTTGGCCTCATCTCGCGCACTTTGCCTCAGTCCGACTTCGCCCGCGGTCTGGAGTTAGTCATCGACACGCTCAAGCGCAACGGCCCGATTGCTTTGCGTTACGGCAAAGAAGCCGTGCTTAAAGGCCCCGACATGACGCTCGAGCAAGGTATCCGCCTCGAGGAGGATTTGTACGTCCTGCTGCAGACGACGCGCGACCGGCAGGAGGGCATCTCGGCCTTTCTGCAAAAGCGCAAGCCATCGTTTCACGGCAACTGAGCAACGCAACACCGGAATCTCGGCAACTGGAAGGAGAGTGATACAGCCATGGCCAATCAACTGGGGAAAATGTACATCTGCTCGAAGTGCGGATCGCAAGTGATCGTCACCAAGGGTGGCAGCGGCGCTCTGAAGTGCTGCGGCCAGCCGATGGAGCAAAAGAAGTAAGCCACTGCCCTGACGGGCATATCTCTACCGTTTGCGCCTGTTGTTCGTAGGGCACCCCTTGTGGGTGCCCGTTCCCCTCGGCACCCGAATCTTCCGCTTTGAGGGCCAGACTGCTACACACAGCCCAGTGGCCCTTCTTGAAGTCTCTGACCTCCACACCAGCTTCTGCTTGCCGCGGGGCGAGGTGCGCGCCGTCGATGGCGTGAGCCTCGCCATCGACCCCGGGAGAACCTTGGGCATCGTCGGGGAATCGGGTTGCGGGAAAACCATGACCGCGCTGTCGATCCTGCGATTGACACCGCCGGGGGCGCGCATCAGCGGCCGCATCACGTTCGACGGCCGCGATTTGCTCGCCTTGAGCGAAGCTGAAATGCGCCACGTCCGCGGCAACGCCATCGCCATGATTTTCCAGGAGCCCATGAGCTCGCTCAATCCGGTGTTCACCGTGGGAAATCAGATCGCGGAGGCAGTGCGCCTGCACCAGGGACTGAACCGGCGCGGGGCGCGCGAAAAAGCCATAGAAATGCTACGCCTGGTGGAAATTCCCGAACCGGAACGCCGGGTGGACGATTACCCGCACCAACTGAGCGGCGGCATGCGCCAGCGCGTCATGATCGCCATGGCGCTGTCGTGTCACCCTGAAGTCTTGATCGCCGACGAGCCCACAACGGCACTCGACGTGACCATCCAAGCGCAGATCCTGGACCTTCTGGCCGGTTTGCAGCAACGCCTGGGCATGGCGCTCATCTTGGTCACACACGATCTGGGCATCGTCGCCGAGCGCGCGGACGAAGTCGCAATAATGTACGCCGGGCGGATTGTCGAGCAGGCCGCGGTGGAAACCATCTTTGCGCGGCCTTTGCACCCGTACACGCGTGGTTTGCTGCGCTCGATACCGAAAGTCGGCGCCGCAAAAGCTCGAAGGCTGGAGGCCATTCCCGGAATGGTGCCGGATCTCCTCCATCTGCCCTCCGGCTGCCATTTTCGCGACCGCTGTCCCAACGCGATAGCCGAATGCGCCAGCACAGACCCAGCCCTGCTAGCCATCGAGCCGGCCCACACCGCCGCCTGCATCCGTGCGGCCGAGCCAGGCTGGTGAAGCCAGGGGCGAAGCTCATGACGCCGCTAATGGAAACCCGCGCCCTTACCAAGCATTTCCCTGTTCGTGGGGGCTTGTTTGGACCGCGGCAGTTCGTCCGAGCCGTGGATGGGGTCGATCTGAGCGTATACGCGGGGGAGACGTTGGGTGTCGTCGGCGAATCGGGGTGCGGCAAGTCGACCCTGGGGCGGCTGATCCTGCGCTTGTTGCAACCGACTGCCGGTACGGTGCTCTTCGACGGTCAGGATCTGCAGAGCCTGAGATCGAAGGCCTTGCGGCAGAAGCGACGCGAGATGCAGATCATCTTCCAGGATCCCTACGGCTCGCTCAATCCGCGCATGCGCATCGGCAGCATAGTCGGCGAAGGTCTGGAAATTCACGGCCTGGCACGCGGAGAGGAAAAGAAGCGCCGCGTCCTCGAGCTCCTCGACCGCGTCGGATTACGTCCCGACGCCTATGATCGCTACCCACACGAGTTCAGCGGCGGACAACGCCAGCGTGTCGGCATTGCCCGAGCCCTGGCCGTGCAGCCGCGCTTGATCGTAGCCGACGAGCCGGTCTCCGCCTTGGACGTGTCGATCCAAGCGCAGATCGTAAACCTGCTCCAGGACTTGCAAGAAGAGCGGGGTTTGGCCTACTTTTTCATCGCCCACGACTTGCGCGTCGTGGAGCACATCAGCCATCGCGTGGCGATCATGTACCTGGGTAAAATCGTGGAACTGGCGGAAAGCGAAGAAATCTACCGCAACCCGCGCCACCCCTACACCCGCGCGCTGTTGTCAGCGGTACCCATACCGGATCCGGCGGCGCGGCGCAGCCGCGTGGTCCTGCCCGGCGACGTCCCCAGCCCGATGCATCCGCCGGCGGGGTGTCCCTTTCATCCGCGTTGCCCGTACGTGGAAGAGCGCTGTCGTGTCACGGAACCCAAATTGACCGCGGGACGCAGCGGTCACCAGGTTGCATGTCACGTCTTTCCGACGTGAGTGGAGAGGAGGAAGGTGCGGTGTTCTGGAAGAAGAAACGTCCGAAATCAAATCGAAGCATGCTGATTGAGCAGGGGAGCGCGGCGCTGCCGAAGACCGGTCTCGTGGCGCCGGTGGCGCTTGTGCGCTCGTCGCTCGGAAGCGACACCGTAATCAACGGCCGCTTGAGTTTCACCGAACCGACACGCATCGACGGCACCTTGCGCGGCGAGGTCCGCGCCAGCGACACGCTCGTGGTCGGCGAGCATGCCGTCGTGGAAGGTGTCGTACAGGCGCTCAAGCTGGTGGTACTGGGGCACATTCGTGGCGAGGTGCGCGGGGCGGAACGGGTGGAGATCGGAAGCCAGGGGCGACTGATCGGCAAGGTCGAAGCCCAGACACTGGTCGTCAAGGAAGGCGGCTACCTGGACGCGGATTGTCATATCACCCCGCCGCGTGTGGCGTTGCGCATCGTGCGTCCACCGGCGGCAGCGGGAACGTAATTGAGGAAGCGAGCGGGACTCGCGACCCACTCTGCGATCTCACCTTGCTGCAGCGTACGCTGCGTGAGTTGCAGGCGCCGTGGCAGGTGCACATGATTGAAGGCGGTGATCACTGGTTCAACCTGCCCAAGGCGATCAAACGCGAGCCACACGAGGTCTGGGCCGAGATCATCGACGTCAGCGCCCAGTGGCTGAGCACGTTAATTTCCTGAATCCCAGATTGGCAACGAAGGGAGAAGTCAGTGGCAGAAGAAGCAACTATTCCACAGCAGCAGATATCGATCCAGATCGACCCGCAGCAGGCCTCCGGGGTCTACTCGAACCTGTTGCTGATCAGCCATCGCAAGGAGGAGTTCATCCTGGACTTCCTATTCGTACAGCCGCAGCGCACCGCGCAGGGGCAGACGGTGGCAAATCTGCGCTCGCGCGTGATCACCACTCCGGAGCACATGAAGCGTATTCTCAAGGCGCTGGAAGAGAACATCTCGCGCTACGAGCAAAGCTTCGGCCCGATCCAGGCGGCAACCGACATGCCCAAGGTGATGCACTGAAGAGAAGTGGGCTTGCGGGCTTGGGTCCGACCCCCAACCCCCACGCCCCCAAGCCCTCATTGGTCTGGGCGGCGATTCTCTGGTAAGAACACAGTGAGATCTTTGACAGGGCACGCGTATGGGTCGCGAGCGCAGTCGGCAGCCGTCGCCTGATTCGGGGTTGGTACATCAACCTTTTCGGGCGTTGAAGCAAGTTCACGTCAAGCCGCGGCCCGCGGCGGTGCCGGTGCGTCCGGCGCCCGTGCCCGCCGCACCGGCGCCGGACGCAGCTATTCTCTTTCGGCAAGCGGTGGCCGGCGTCACGCCGCTGGACGCCTCGGCACGCGACCGCGTAGAGGTCCCGGCGCCAGCCTCGCCGGCCCGCGCGGTCACCCACCCTGACGCCGAGGCGCTGGCCGAACTCTGCGACCTGGTGACGGGACATGCACTTTTCGACGTCAGTGACAGCGACGAGCACATTGAAGGCGCCATGGTGGGATTGGACCCGCGCCTGCTGCGCCGTCTACGCAACGGGGAATTCGCCTATCAGGATCATGTCGACCTGCACGGCCTTACGCGCGAGGAAGCGCGGAAGGAGGTCGAAGCGTTCCTGGCGCAGGCTTACCAGGAGGGCAAGCGCTGCGTCCTCATCGTTCACGGCCGCGGCCACAATTCTAAAGACCAGATCCCGGTGTTGAAGAACCAGCTCGCCACCTGGCTGGCACGCGGGCAGCGGGCACGTCTGATCCTGGCATTCACCAGTGCGCGCGCCTGTGACGGTGGCGCCGGTGCGCTCTACGTCCTGCTGCGGCGCCAGCGCAGCGGCCGGCGACCTATTCGGGTGCTAGCGGGCGCCAAGTGGTAGACCAGGTGTACATATACGGCCGTATCGTTGGGGCGCAGTCACCGCGCCCGCGGCGGATAGTGTGGACATTCCTGGCCACCGCCGCGATTCTGTGTGTCTGTGCAGGAGTTGCCATGGCTGATGCCGCCCCGAGTTTTCCGCGTGAATTCCTGGACCAGCTGCAGCGTTCGAAGAAGTTGTACGTTGCCACTCTGCGTAAGGACGGCAAGCCCAGTGCCGCCGCGCCGGTTTGGTTTGCGGTGATGGACAACTCGATCTGGTTTGCCACCCGTTCCACCTCCCACAAGGCTAAACGAGTGAAACGTGGCAGTCCTATGCTCATCTCGATCCAAGGAGCGGAAGGCCCTTTCACCACCGTGCGGGCAGGAGTTGTCAAGGACGGCGCCATCGCCGATCGCCTTGGAAAACTCTACGCGGAGAAATATTGGATGGCTTGGCTGGGCATGTTCCGGCCGAGCCACGAAAAGATCGAGAACGGCACAGATATCCTGATTCACCTCACTCCCGATCCCAGGTGAGCCCACTCGGAGGCGAGCGCAATTCAAGGCCTCCGTATCCTGCCTGCCACCGTGGAAACGGCTTGTACCGCCTCGATCCGGTTCACAGCGTAAGCCGTAGTCCGATCCGTACGCTCGCCTTCCGGAGTGATAAGCAGTTGCCGCTCCGCGTTGTTCCAGACGAAGTGGTGATGAAGCTGCCGCACCTACGCTTCGTAGCACTCTAACACAGCCCAGTCCCTTCATTCAGACAACTTCAGCCGACGCGGCCAGGGGATGGATCTCCGTAAACCTACGTAGATGACGCACGTAGAATGAACATTATTACCGCAAATATGATCTACATCATGCCCCCCCCATGACGCACTTCATGCGCATTGGGCTGGTTTCGGTCTACGGCTCGGCGCTGATGTTTTCACCATGACAAGAACTCGGCTGAAGGGAAAGCCGATGCGGGTGCGCCGATAGGGGATGCTGGCTCACGGTCGACCAAGGATTTGCAGCCGTCTGACGAAGAAGGTCGATGCACACTAGAATCTATAAGGAACCGAAGATCAGTATGCTCCACTGCGGCGCTCGGCGGTGCACCGGCGGTCATGTACCCGGCTACGAGCAAGGGAACATGCCCGGCTCCGTTGATCACGGCTGCGATGGTGTTGGGGGCGGGTGGGGCGCTGGGAGGGCGATTCTCATTGTCGTGCTTCTTCTGTGCGCCATGCAGGCTCGGGCAGCCAAGTATACCGCGACGCCCACCCAAGCGGCGGCGCCACCATCTGTACCCTCGGCAACTCCGACAGGCGGCTCGGCGTGGACTGATGCGGATGAAGACCCCCTGGCTCACGGCCTGTCGGCCAGTTGCGTCGAAGTTCGGTCGATGCGCAACGCACAGACGACCACGTTTCAGTGCGGTCCGGAGCACTACGTTGCGACGACCGCGGGCCCGTTTTACGAATCTATTTTTGGACAGGGATGGCGGCGCGGCGTGGCGCGGTTCCGTACGGATGGTGCCGATGACGTAAGCGATGACAACGCGGTGATCGTGCGTCTGGGCACGAAGAATCAAGACATCGAAGTGACCGACCGTAGCGGAGCCGGGGTGGCGTTCCCCTTGCTCAACCGTGCCGTGCGGAGCTCTGATACGCAGTTCACCGCGATAGTCGGCTCGCTTGCTTTTTCCTACGACCTCACCGCGTACGGCGTCAAGGCCTCGCTGACGGTGAGCTCGCCGCAGGACAGCAAGGCATGGACGGTCGACGCGACGCCGCTCGGGGGAGTTACCCCGGTGGCGAATCCGGACGGCTCCATCAGCTTCGGCCCGATTACCGTACCCCGGCCCTTCGCCGTCGGGGCGGACGGGGTGCGTTACGAGATCGCCTCTGCGTGGTCCGTTCTCACAAGCAACCGGCTGCGGGTGACCCTGGATGACTCGGAGTTGCCACCAGCTGCCTACCCGTACATCCTTGACCCCACGGCTATCAAGCAGGCGCCGAGCACGTGCGCCGACATAGCCGGCGTCGGCACCATCGCATGGTCCAGTCCCACCAACGCCAAGGTGTACAGTGACCTTTCCACCGCAAACGCCAGTGTGACGAGCAGCGCGGTGTCTCACTACCTTTCCTGCAGCGGCTTCGGGTTTACGGCCACCAACGTGCCGACCGGCAGCACGATCAACGGTATTACGGTCGCCGTACGGGGCCTGTGCTCTTTTAGTTTTTTTGGCAACTGCCAGGACAACGTTATTTATCTGTCCAAGACGGCAAACATCCCGGTGGGAACGTCGCAGGCGAGCGCATCATACTGGCCACCCGTAGTAGAAGAGATGTCGCACGGCGGCCCCTCGAACCTGTGGGGCACAACCTGGAGCGTGGCGGAGGTGACCGCGTCCGGGTTCGGGGTGATGCTGTCGGTCAAGGGCAGAAACGCCACCCCAATGACCGCTCAGTTGGACGGCTTCAAGATCACCATTGATTACACAGCCCCCGCGCCGACACCCACGAACACGCCGACTCTTCCTCGCAACGCGCACTTTGTGAGCCAGACCCCACCACCGACCCAGATGATCCCGGGGCAGACGGCAAACGTACAGGTGGTGATGCAGAATATCGGCGGCAACACGTGGACCCAGGCGACGAACTACAAGCTAGGATCACAGAATCCACAAGACAATGGCCAGTGGGGATTTGGTCGCGTGCTCCTCGATGCCGGTGATTCCATCGCAACGGGGGAGTCGAAGGCTTTCAGCTTCGCGATCACCGCCCCAGCCACACCTGGAACCTACAATTTCCAGTGGAAGATGTTGCAGGAGAGCGTGGCGTGGTTCGGCGAGCTGAGCACGAACATCGCGGTCAACGTCGTCACCGCGACACCTACAGCCACGCCGACGATCACTTCAACCAATACCCGGACCAACACACCAACGCCGACCGTAACCCCAACAGGGACCGCTACCGACACCCCGACTGAAACACCGACCGAGACCCCGACGGCGACCTTCACCGACACCCCGCTGCCCGCGGACACGGCAACACCGACTCCGGTGCCTCCGACTGATACCCCCACGCCTGGCGGGTTCGGCATCGACAGCACGGTTGCCACTACCGTCTTTAACTCCACTCAATTCTTGTACAGCGGGTCCAACCCGGCACAGACCGGTGTGGCGCCGGGCACCATCGAGGTGCGCCGGGCGGCGGTAATCCGTGGCGCGGTGAGAACTCGTGACGATGCAGCGCTAGCGGGAGTCGCAATCTCTATCCTGGACCATCCTGAATTTGGTAGTACGCTGACGCAGGCCGACGGCACGTTCGATATGGCGGTAAACGGTGGCGGGTTCCTTACTGTCTCTTACTCTAAGAGCGGCTACCCAGTGGCCCAGCGGCAGGTGAGCGTGCCTTGGCAGGATTACGTCGTGCTGCCGGACGTGGCGCTCGTGGCGTACGACACCCAGGTGACCACCATAGACCTGGCATCGCCCAACATACAGGTGGCGCAGGGCAGTGTAGTAACGGATGCTGATGGCAGCCGCCAAGCAAGCCTCTTGTTCCCTGCCGGATTGACTTCGCAATTGGTGATGCCCGACGGCACGACGCAAAATATCACGACTTTGAACGTACGAGCTACCGAATACACGGTAGGTGCGAATGGTCCGGCCGCCATGCCGGCGGATTTGCCGCCCACCAGCGCTTACACCTATGCAGTTGAGTTCAGTGCGGATGAGGCCGTCGCGGCCGGAGCGAAAGAAGTCCAGTTCAGCAGCCCGGTGATCTCGTACGTGCAGAACTTTTTGGGATTCCCGGTCGGGGGGGATGTCCCGGTTGGGTACTACAGCCACCTTCAGGGCGTTTGGATTGCGTCTGACAATGGCCGCATCATTGAAATTCTGAACATTACAGCTGGCCTGGCCGATGTCGACAGTAACGGGGATGGAGTTGCCGACGATAGCGCTACGCTGACAGCCCTTGGGGTAAACGATGCGGAGCGGGCACAGCTTGCCGCGCTCTACGCGCCGGGGCAGACCTTGTGGCGTGTGCCTATACCGCACTTCTCTACATGGGACTATAATTGGGGTTACAGTCCTCCGGCCGATGCAGAGGCGCCAAATGCTGCCAGCATGGCTTCCGCCGAGGGACCCGGCCCTGGGCCTGGTGGCTGCGGTGGCGCGTCTGCTGCTAGCTCCGGCCCCGCTTCCGGAGGCGACTCCGGTCCCGGTTCCGGAAGCGACACGCAGCTGGGCTCGGTAATCTCCTGTCAGGATCAGGGGCTTGGAGAAGCAATCTCTCTGGTAGGCACGCCGTTCCAACTCCATTATAGAAGCGAGCGCACCTATGGGTTCCGCGGGGGGAGGACGTTGCGAATTCCGCTTGGAGACGGCACACTCCCCGCATCCTTGAAACGCATAGATGTGGTGGCGGACATTGCTGGGCAGCAAGCCGTCGTCAGTTTTCCACCGACCCCCGGTCAGACACATGAATGGACGTGGGACGGACTTGATGTCTACGGCCGCCAACCGCAAGGCGCGCAAAACGCGGGAATCAAGATCAAGTATGTGTATGACGGCGTCTATCAATGGGTGCCGCGGTTTGGATATAGCGGCAGAGGCTTAGTATTTGATGGTATCATGGGCAGCACGACGCGGCGGGAGCTGAGCTTGTCGCAGTATCAACAACTGAACCTAAATGTGTGGGCTGGGTCACTGGATGTCGGGGGTTGGAGCGTCAGCGCCCATCACGCCTATGATGTTGTCGGCCAGATACTATATCTGGGCACGGGAGAGCGACGCAGCGCGCGTGCTCTTGGCCCTGTTATCACGACCGTTGCCGGCACAGGGGCTCAGAACTTCACCGGCGACGGGGGCCCGGCAGCACAGGCATCCATGAACCACCCAGCGGCTCTGGCGATAGGTCCCGATGGAAGTCTTTATGTCGCAGACTCGTGGAACGGCCGCATTCGCAGAATCGATCCCAACGGCATCATTACCACGGTTGCGGGCTCCGGCGCTCCCTGTCCGTTAGGAGCACCACAGGTCGGGCCGGTCTGTGGTGACGGCGGACCGGCAACCGCCGCGCAGCTGGCGGGCCCGGTAGGGGTGGCTATCGGACCGGATAGCAGCATATACATTGCAGAGACCGGCACGGGGTGGGACTATGGTGGCCGGCGTATTCGGCGAGTGGATTCCACTGGGATCATTGCCACGATCGCGGGTACGGGGGGATCGGGATCGAGCGGTGACGGTGGCCCGGCAGCCTTGGCGACTTTGGACGGACCGAGTGCGGTGCGCGTCGCTCCGGATGGCACCGTTTACATCGCCGAGGCGGCTTCAGGTCGCGTGCGGGCCATCGGCACGGACGGCGTGATACGGACTGTGGCCGGCGGCGGGCCGGCTTTCGGCTACAACATCTACGGCAACGGCATACCGGCCACCGATGCGGCATTCTTCAACCCCGGCATGGATATTGAGTTGACGCCCGACGGCAGCTTTTACGTGACGGCAGGTTGGGGTCTGGTGCGCCGAGTTACTCCCGACGGGTTGATCTATACAGTTGCCGGGAGTACGCAGGCCAGCGAAAGCGGAGACGGTGGTCCAGCAACGCAGGCCACTTTCTTCAATCCTGTGGGACTGGCGTTGGGGCCTGATGGGGCGCTGTACATAAGTGACGCCAGCCACCAGCGGGTACGCCGTGTTGGACCAGACG
>Ga0214473_10000319_pt1 | contig 67626 bp, 68 predicted proteins | sample RVTome_7_FD_203509 | JGI IMG/M metagenome (GOLD analysis project Ga0214473, IMG submission 203509) | Soil microbial communities from uranium-contaminated site in the Upper Colorado River Basin, Wyoming, United States - RVT98D197 | ecosystem: Environmental > Terrestrial > Soil > Contaminated >...
AAGGCGTACTATGGTCTCAACCGGACGTTTTCCCGGTTTGGAGATCTATCATTGGAGAATCCGTCTCGAAGGATCCAGTTGGGGTTGAGGCTTGAGTTCTGAGCCGCGACCGGCCCAGTCCAGCACCAGGTCAGCGGAGGAGTGGTTGAATGAATGTGGAATCGCCAACAAGTCACCACGCATCCGCGGGGACGATGCGCTGACGGAGTGGGGCCACGCCCCGCAGGCAGGACGGCGTTTTATCGCCTGGCGGCGTTCCTGGTGCTCTTCTGTTGTTCGATGGCACCGGCTGCCTCCGCCCAGGTGGCATTGCTGGTTGAGCGAGGTGCTTCGACCTACCAGCAGGCGGCTCAAGGATTCCAGCAGGGTTTTGCCAACACCGACCGCGTCGAGCAAATCTACATAGACGAGAGTGGCCGGGCTCTAGAGGCAAGTCTAGAAAGGCTCCGCAGAAACCCACCCCTTTTGGTGGTAGCCATAGGCACCCGGGCCGCCCGGACTGCGAGAGAGCGCCTACCAAATATTCCCATCCTTTACTGTCTGGCTCTGCGTCCCGAACAGAATCAGCTCGTAGGGGCCAATATCGGTGGCATTGCCCTAGACGTCGAGCTCTCCCAACAGTTCGAGAATATCCAAAGGTTCCTCCCCAATCTGCGGCGTATTGGTGTGGTCTACGACGAGCTGACCAGCGGCCCGTTGGTCAGGGACGCCAGGCAGTACCTGATGAGATCAAATGTTCAACTGGTGGCTCGGGACGCACGTACGCCTCAGGAGGCGGCTCGGGAGATTCAAAACCTATTAAGTAATGTACTCGGCCCCGGGGACGCATTTTGGTTGCTCTGGGACTCCGTAACCGCGAACCCCGCCAATTTCAGACTCTTGGTCGAACTTAGCCTGAGATACAAGGTGCCGCTGATTGCCCCAGCAAGGCCTTTTGTCGAAGCCGGAGCGCTGATCAGTGTCGGGGCGGATTACGAACAGGCTGGGCGGCAAGCCGCTGTGATGGCTCAGCAAGTATTAAGTGGCCAGAGGCGGCTGGAAGATTTTGCGGCTGTGCCCCCGACGGAACTAGTTGTCACCATCAACGGAGAAATAGCTCGGCGGCTCGGGATCGCGTTACCACCCGGTTTGCGTGCGGATGTCTTGGCACCGTCGGCCGGTGCGAGGACCCCATGAAAAGCCTTGGCATTACGGCAAAGCTCGTTTTCCATTCAGCCTGGATCCTGGCTAGCTTGGGAGCGGCCGTTACGTTGTACTCGGTCTCGCAGCTTCGGGAGTTGCTGTATCAAGGGATGGTCCGGCGCGTCGAGGCGCAGACACTGAATTGGATCGAGGCTAACACTTTGCAAATTAGTCTTTCTGGAGATCGACAGACGCTCGACCGGCTAGTGGGCGAGCTGAAAATGCGGGAGGGAATCGCCTATGTGGTCCTCTTGGACGCCGAGGGTCGCCAACAATCCGCAATCGCCGTGCGCCAAGGCCTCTCGGAGGAGCGAGGGGCGACAGAAGGGTCTGACAACCGTATGCGCTGGAGAGAAATGAAAGATGCCGACGGTCTTCGTTACTTCGAGTTAGCCGCATCCATTTTGGCTTCCGGTACGGGCATGAGCCCGGACTTGGGGACGCTCTTCGGAGCGGCTGCCAAGACCCCAACCTGGGGAGAGGTCCGTGTGGGCGTGGATCGGCTGGAGTTTGAGCGTGGCGTGAGCGCCTTAGTGCGAAAAAATGTGGCACTGGCTGCTGTGTTGATCCTGCTTGCCATCGGGCTGAGCTTCGTGTTTGCCAAGCGGATGGTAACTCCCATCACCCTCATGGGCAGGGCAGCGAACCAGATTGCCGCCGGCAATCTTTCCGAACGGGTGCAACGAGGTGATAACCTCAAAGACGAAGTGGGTGACTTGGTACGCAATTTCAACCGCATGGCCCTGCGGCTAGAGGAGAATCGGGAGGAGATGAATCTGCTTTACTCGGGCTTGGAGGAGAAAGTGCGAGAGCGGACTAAGGAGTTAGAGCAGGCGAACCGCAAACTCAAGGAACTGGATCAATTGAAGTCAGACTTTCTGTCCACGGTTTCGCATGAATTGCGCACCCCATTGACTTCCATCAAAGCATATGCCGAAATCCTGCTGGATTCTCCCCATCTGGAGCCTGGAACAGAAGGACGATTCCTGGACATCATCGACAAGGAGACGGACCGCATGTCGCGGCTGATTTCGGACCTGCTCAACCTCGCTAAGATTGAGAGTGGGACCGCAAGCTGGATGATGAGTAATTTCGACCTGCGGGAGATTGTCAGAACGTCCGCGACGGTTTTGGCCCCTAGTGCCGCCGAAAAGGGAATTGAGCTAAGGGTGCATATGTCGGAGCCCCAGCCGGTATGGGCCGATGCCGACAGGGTCCAGGAGGTGATCACGAACCTCATCGGCAACGGGGTAAAGTTCTGCTCCCACGGTGGCCACATTGAAGTCAAACTGGAGCGGGCAGCAACCAGCGGGCCCGATAGCGGCTTGCCCGGTGAATACGTGCGGGTGGCGGTCACGGACAACGGCCCAGGGATACTGCCGGACGAGCGCGAACGGGTGTTTGAGAAGTTCTACCAAGGCGCCAAGAACCGTTCCGCCGGATCCGGTCTGGGACTGGCGATATCCAGGGAAATCGTATTGCATCACAAGGGGGAGATTTGGCTCGACTCTAAGCCTGGCGTGGGCAGCAGCTTCTACTTTACCCTTCCACTGCAGCCATCCGGGGGCGCTGTCCAAACGCGCGCTTCGGAATCCGCGGGGAGAGAGGCATGAAATGCCGAAGAAAGTGCTAGTCTGTGACGATGAGCCCTACATTTTGGAGTCGGTCGGCCATGTGGCCCGCGAAGAAGGATACGCTGTGCTCACAGCGGAGGACGGAGTGGATGCCTTGCGACTGGCCCGAGCCGAGTTGCCGGACGTAATGATACTGGACATCTCGATGCCCCAAAAGGACGGCAACGCGGTGTGCAGGGAATTAAAGTCCGACCCGGCAACCCAAGGAATCTACATTGTCGTGCTGACTGCCAAGGGACAGGAAAGCGATATGGCGGAGAGTTATGAGTGCGGGGCTGATGAATACATGACTAAGCCGTTCAGTCCTCGTGGCCTTCGAAAGAGACTTCACGAATTGTTGGACTGAATCCATGATGCAAGCCCCAGCTCCTCAACACAACTTGCAATCGCTGCGTCGCAGCGTTCAGAGCCTTACTGTGGAACTGCTCGCAGTCTATGAGGAACTGGAACTGTTGTATTCCGTGGGAGCTCAGATTGGCCGACTGGCCGACGAAGATCGAATTGCGGCCGTGGCATTGAAGGAAGCAATGGAGATCCTGTCGGCTGACTGCGGATGGGTGGCCCTATCGGACGGGGAAAGACTATGGGTACCGGAGAGCTGCAGGATAGGGATCGAAGTGGGGACCATGGACCACATCAACCGGGCGGTGCTCGAGTCCCTGTTTCACCGAGGCAAGAAGGAATTTGTGTCTCATGCTCTCAAGGAGGAATACAAACTGGGTGAGGCAGACGTCCCGTCTCGCTTCTTGGCGTCTTCTTTGGCCCTCGAAGGGAAATCGCGCGGTTACGTGTGCCTGGGCCGCCGAGAGACGGGAAGCGTCTTCCTTTCTCCGGACCAAAAGCTGATCAATGCCGTCGCACTGCTGATGGCGGTCGAGCTGGAAAACGTTCGGCTCCAGCGCTCAGAACTGGAGAAGCAGCGACTGGTGAACGAATTGGAACTGGCGCGGACCATCCAGCAATCGCTGTTGCCCCGCGATTTTTCCTGTACCCACTTCCTGGATGCTGCCGGAATCAGTGAGCCTTGTTACGAGATCGGCGGAGACTTCTTCGACCTGATTCCGATCAACACCGATCTGTGCATGCTGGTTATTGCAGATGTGTCTGGGAAAGGGCCGCCGGCGGCGTTGCAAGCGGCCATGATACAAGGGATTGTTCACGCTATCTCGCGAAATAGTCCAGAATTGTCTTCCCTGATGGGGACGTTGAACGGATGCATTCTGGAGCGCTCGGTGGCGGATCATTTTGCAACGGCCTTTGCAGCCACCCTGGACAGCACCGGGCGTCTGCGCTACTCCAATGGAGGGCACACTCGCCCCCTTTGGATACAAACGAATGGTCAGGTGACGGAGTTGGCTGAGGGCGGTCCACTTTTGGGCATTTTCGACAAAGCCAGCTACTCGCAGGGGTCAGCGCAATTGGGGCCGGGCGACTTGCTTCTACTATACACCGACGGGGTCACGGAGGCTGAGGATCCACAAAGCAATCCATTTGGAACAACGTGCCTTCTGGATTGGGCGCATGGTCAGGCGGGACAGTCACCTGGAGCGGTCAAAGAAAGCCTGCTCAGAACCGTCTGTCAATTCGCGGGTGGTAGGCGACAAAGTGATGATATAACCATCCTCGTGGTCCGGTACACAGGACCGTCGGATCGGAAACCTTCGTAGCTGCCCGCAATCCCACCGATTTCGCGGCGAATGTCTGAACCTCAATCCGCTAGACCTCTGTCTCTCACTCCACCCAAATTCATATGTTTCTGGGCAAACCGCGGCCTACCTAGGCGCCTACCCTTAGGCTTCACGGCAGCCAGGCCCGACCGAACCCGGTCTCGAATCAGTTCCCGTTCAAACTCGGCGATGGAAGCAAGAATCCAAAACACCAGCCGGCCGTTCGGCGTGGAGGTATCCACCCCCTCATGTAGGCTTTCGGAGAAATTGAAAAAGTGAACTGGCTGATGAGAAAAGAGTTGGAGAATCGCTGGAGCCGAGGACCGGAATTGAACCGGTGACCTGCCGATTACGAATCGTTCCCTAGGCTCACAGCGCGACGGCCAGGGCGTTGTACTGCCGTTGACTGGATTGTGCGATAACTAGCGATTCTGTCGGCACATACGAGGCCCGATGGAGGCTCACAGGATGGCCGAACGGCCTTTTCGACTACGGCGCTGTGCGGCGCTTTGCGATGTAGGTGTGCACCAAATTGTGCACCAAGTTTTTTGCCCTTTGACTTTCGAGTATTGAGGCGTAGTCTGTAGGCCAGAAACAAAGCGGGAGCCGCAGCGGGTAAAAGCCGCCACGACTCCCTAACCCACATACGAGGTGATTCGCATGCGAGCTGCATCGAAAGTTATTCCATCCGCAGTTTCCGCGCAAGACGTTCCGAAGTCTTTCCAGCAGGCTCTAAGGTCCGGATTCACCGTGGAGGCCGAAGCCAGCACGCTAGGCCGCACCGGGAGGCGCACAGGGACCGTGCGGCTGCGCGGCAGTTCGGGCCGCCGGCTCTACGTTACCTACCAGGCCGACGACCGCGGCTACCGCTTCGACACGCCCACGGTGGGCGGCCATGCCCGCTAGGAAAGCACACACAGGAGGGGCGGGCAAGGTGCCCGCCCCCCTGTATCACCCGCCCGGCAGCCTAACGCTTAACAAGTACGGCTCATGGGTGCTGTATTGGCGAACACCCGAGCGCCGGCCGGATGGAGGCGTGCGCTGGCACCAGCACGGCAAGGTCATCGCCAAGAAGGGCGCCAGCAGGGAGGAGGCGCGCGCGCGGTCGGATCAATTCCTGTCTCGCCTCAAGATTCCCCTGGTGGAGCACGAAGCTATCGAGACGATGCGCAAGGAAGTTGCCGCTGTCCTGGCCCGGCAAGGCCACGGCGCGGTTACGGTCGAGCAGCCCGAGCCGCCGAAGCTCGAGCAGATCATCTTCGACCCGCCGGCGCTCTACCTGCTGGACTGTTCGCAGCGCATCCTCGGCGAATACATGCTGGCAAAGCTGGCCCAAGTGGCGAATCTGCGCAACGCCATCTCGGAGATGCAGGCCGCCCTGGCAGAGTGTCAGGCAGAAGCAATGCTGGGCGAATGGCTGACTCACAACCGGCAAGCCTTACTGGATACTTTCCGCCGCCAGGTCGAGGTATCCTCTGGGACCATGAACTTTCCTGGCCGGGCGCAGACCGCAGTGAGGGAAATGGCCGAGCAATTACTCGGCCCAGCACAACCGAAACGCAAGACACGCCGCGCCTAAGGCGAAATCCGAATCGGCGCGCTAGGCGGATTGGCGATCTGCCGCAACTGCTCCAGGTCCGGTGACTCTACCCCAGGCTGGCGCCGGCCCCTCTCCTGATCCACGGCGCGTTGCTCCTGGCGAAGCTGGCTAAACTCCGAGAGCAGCTTTTGCCGAGCCTCTGCCCGTTGCCGCTCGACTACGCCCGACACCAAGGCGCGTTGCGTGTCCTTGTCGAACGTAGCAAACCCAGGCGAGAGCATGAGCTTTGCTAGTTCCTGTCTCATGCCTTGCCCTGCAAGTTCCTGGTAGCGGTCAAACTGCCGTGGTGACAAATCGAGGTCACCAATCTTCGGACGCAGCGCTCCGGTGGTGTAGCGCATCGCGGTCAGGCGTTGTGCTACCGCGTCGTTTGCATCGGTTGTGACCGCGAAGGGTACAAAGATGCCCGCAATCTGCCCGAGCAGTGACGGCCCCAGGCCCACCGGCAGCAGCATGGGTTTGCCGAACAGGTCGCGCATGGCGGGTACGTTATCGCCCAGGCCGGGAATCGTGCGGCGCAGCACGTCGAAGTTCTGCCGCACGGTCGGGTCAATCGCCGTGCTGAATGCCCGCAGCAGTGAGGAAAACGGGATTGTGCTGGCAGCAGCGCCTTGCAACGCATCGCCCAGCCTGCGGTCTGGATCTGCCAGAGCGTCCACCAGGTCCGCGATGCCTCGCAGGAATGTCTTGCTCCCGAGGTTCTTGTAGACTGAGCCGACACCGCCCACCACCATGTTGACGGCCAAATCGTTTCGCTGATCCTCCGTGAGCCAGCTCGACATTTCGACAAAATCAGCAGCCATGCCAAGCAAGCCGCCCAGCGGATCGAGACGGTTGTAGCTGATCCACTTGCCGCCAACCTTCACCGCATACGGCTGCCAGCCCGTAAGCCGCAACGTGCGCTTGAGATTGGCGTCTGTAGGACCGCCGCCCGTGATGTGGCCGTTGTAGGTTGCCAGTGCAGCAAGGCCCATAAACATGCTGCCGGTGACCATGCGAGTCATTGCCAGTTCACGCTCGACACCACTGGTAGCCAACGCTCGACGCACAGACGGAAGCAACGGAGCAGCTACGGTACGCTCCAGCCCGAACTTGAAGATATTCTGCGGAGTCCGTGCAAACGGCAGAATGAACTCGCCTACCGGAGTCTGCCGGAACTTGCTCACCGCCGCGGCCGTGTTGCCGGTCAGTTCTCTGGTAAACGTCGTATAGGCAGCGAAGTCCTGCGCAGCCTCTTTGATGTAGGAAGGGGGATTCGCCCGCAACGCCCGCTCAAGCTCAGACACGCGAGCAACGAACGCTTTCCCTTCAAGCCCCGCAGCCTTCGCCGACTGATAGGCTTCGCGCCGTGCCAAGGCATGTACCTCTGCCTGGAAGCCGATGGCCTTGTAGAAGTCATCCGCCGCGACAAGCGCCCGGCTCGGAATGTTGATAACGCTCTCCACGTCATCGAGCCAGGTTCCCCAATCGCCCAGCTTCTCCCGAATGACGCGGGCAAACACCTGTTGCCTTGCTCCCCCGTAACGGGATTCAATCTTGCTAACGGAGCCAATCAGGTCAGGCACCTCGCCGTGGAAGCTCTTGGCTGCGAGTCTCAACGCATCGGAGAAGGAACCGTAAATGCCGGAGACCATCGCATAGGCTTCGCCAGGAGCAACGGCGCCCGAGCCTACCGTCTCAGCCGAGAACCGCTCAAAGATGTTTTCCGCCAGCGCAGCCGTGTTGCCCATCGCGTTGGCCGCAAACGAACGCGGAGCAGACAAGAGTCCATTGACCCGAACCTCCGTAAACAAGTCCCACCAGCCGGGCTTCGCCAGGTTCCTTGTGACTGTCAGCAATTCTTCAAGCGACTTCATGCCGGCGAATGCTTTCGCTACCTGCTCACGGGTCAGGCCGCTCTCGGCTCTACGCAGCGCAGCAGTGGCCTGCTGTATGAATTGTCTTTTGCCGACGATGGGATCTCCGAGCACCCGCAAGGTACGTCCTGCCTCAGCTTCCACGCCCAGGAGCGCAGGTTTAATCTGCGCGAACGTCGAGAGCTGGTCCATGAACCGCTCCCAGGGCGTTTGTCCATCGAGAAATGCCCGCGCTATTACCCTGGTCTTGTCCGCTGAGTGCGCTGCCGTTTCAATGAGCGCGACCGCGTGGGCGTCGTCCATGGTGGTGCCGGGGAATATCGCCCGCACATCGTCCAGGCCCATCCGGCCATCCTCGGGGAAAATGTCTTGCGCCTCGCTGATCGCTTGCAGGATCGTTCGCTTACCGCGCCGCTGCCCGGCAACGGCAGACTCGAACTGCGCAGCCAGCGCCGTTACGTCATCCGCTTCGGGCACCTTCGTGATTCCGGTTTCGGCTGAGGATTTGATAGCCGTCCTGGGGTCAAACTCGAATGGCGCTTCGACACCAGAAGCGGATACCCTGGCACCCTCGGCGCTCTTGTAGAACGTGCGCAGCGCCTTGGCGCTACGGAATACTCCCTCCGTTAGAGCGCCAAGCCCAACCCCTTCCAGTACGCGCTTTAGGCGCTTGTTTGCCTGGGTGTCGGACTCGCGGATGGTGATGTATTCCAGCAGGCTGTTGCGCAAATCGTCTGGCGCGTCACCTACCAAGTCCTCGATTAGATTCCCGACCGTGGGCATATCAGGGTCGAATACCAGCGCATCCGCGACCGCTCCAGCCGTCATGCCCTTGGCGAAGGGTGTAACGATGCCCAGACCCTTCGCTATCTTCCCGCCAGGAATAAAGCCGGTGAGAAACTGACTGACCCCGCGAACGAACTCCCCGCCCATCCGCTCCGATGCCGGTACTTCGGGGATACTGAATTCCACGCTCGTAGCCTGGTCGAGCTTCTTGAGCAACGGAGCTTTGTCATTCAGCCATTCGGCTGCTGAGTTGACGGCCTCCAGCGTGTTGACAGCCGCGTCCCTGGCCCCGCCCAGGACTTGCAGCGAATAGTCCGCAAACAATCCGCGCCGGGAGGCAGCAGGAGCAGGGGCCGGTTGCGGAGCAGGCACTGGAGGCGGCGGAACAGGCTCCCCGCGCTCGCTGGCGTCCAAAGCTTCACGCGCCTGGCGCAGCGGATCGTTGAACTCGAAACGCTCGTTGAGCTTCTGCGCTAGCTGCTGTTCGTGTTCGTCTTGAGTCGGGAATGGCATACATCTCCTTAGAGCGGGCTGCGTCTGCCCTGGCCTAGAATCTGGTCTATCTGCTCACGAGGCACCGGAGGCGGTGCTGGCGTTACCACCGGCTTGCGTGGCATCTGCTCCGCTGTTCGTAGTAGCAGCCGCGCCGTTCCGTCATCCAGCAACCCGGCCCGGTTGCGCCGGGCAATCTCCAGTCGTGCACCCTCGTAGAAGTGCTGCCCGAAAATCATCATCTGCCCGTTGACGTTCGACACACCTTCGGAAATCACCGAGCTATTCCGCCAGCGCTCGGCTGTGTCCTTGGCAACTTGCAGAGCGTCGAACGCTTCCCCCTTGGCGCGTGATTGCTTTTCCAGATTGAAGAACTCGATTAGCGCGTTGTTGGTCGCGAGAGCCTGTCTTTCGCCGTCTATCTCCGTGTACTTGTCCACACCCGGCACCTTGAGCTTGAGCCTGTCGCGGATGATCTGCTCGGCGTTTCCGAGAGCAAGTCTCTGCTCCGGGGTCCAAGAGTCTGTCCGTTCCTTCTCCGCGACGGCAGACAGTAGCGAGATCATGTCCGCGCCGTTCACACCGTTGCGCGGGCCAAGTTCACCGGCAGCGATAATCTCCCGGCGGGATGGCGGATTCGGCCCAAAGACGCGAGCCTTGAGAGACAGGAACACCGAAGGATTGGAAGGCGTCAGGTCGCCACGCGACAACGAAGCTTGAATCCCCCGCACGGCGTTGAACGTCTCCTGGTACTGCTCGCCCAGCTTGCCCACGCTCAGGTCTGCGGCTACGTCTTGCCCCGCGGCAGCGCGTTCCATGACTGTCTGACTGAGCAGGCGCTGTGCGCGAGACTCATCCTGCCTTATCTGGTCCTCACGCTTGCGCCGCTGGTCATCCTCGAAGATCACCAAGCCCTTCGCTTCACGGATTCTTTGCTCGCGCTCCTCGGGGTCCAGCGGGTACGCACCGGCAACCAGGCCCCGCAGCGTGTTGACCGGATCGAGGCGCATATCGCGCATCAAGTCTGCCCGCAGCAGCTTGGCCTTGAACTCCTCACCCAGCCGCTCGCGGTCCACCGGCCTGATTACTTGAAGCTCGACCGCCTTATCCAGACGCGACCCAACGCCGGAAAGAATCGCCCTCAGCTCCTCGCCCTCTGCTTCACCGGCGCGGGTCAAGTCCGCTTGGTTGTCGTGAAGCAGTTGCTCCTGGCCGAAAGCTATCTCGCGGTCCTGGGTATAGGCACGGGCGCCGAAGATGGCTCTTTCCTGCTCGCCCAGGAGCTTCGCCCGAATCCTCGCTTGCAGTTCGCCAGTGGTGCCCGACAGCGCACGGTTGATAACCTGCTCGGCCTTGGACGTGACGCGCTTCTCGTGGCCCCGAAAATCCGGCTGCGCCTCAGACTCGCGGGCAATCTGGTCAAGTTCCAGGGCAGCATTAGAGACGCGCTCATTCTCGATGTTGAAGGCTTGGACCCTCGCCACCTTCTGCACAATGTCTGAGCCGATAGCCGCAACCCGCTGGCCCAGCCTGGCAGCGGCTTCTGCAGGCACTGTGGCATCTTCCACCCGGCGCAACGGCTGCCGCACCAGCGCAGGCTCCTTCGTGCTTACGATTCTGGGAAGCGTTGGCATTATTCCTCCGGGTCTATCCGTATCGTTCGCCCTGATCCAAGGGGCATCGTCTTGCCCCCAAGCCTCAGCGTGGGCACCAGAGTCGTGGCAGTCTGATAGCCGCCTGTCAGCAGCGAGCCGAAGGCGTCGTACCTGGATGCAGACCTGGCCGCAGAACCGGCCATGCGCTGAGACTGCGCCTCACGGCGCAGTGCCTCAGCCTGTAGTGCGCCTGTGCGGCCGATAATCCCCTCATCAATCGCCGCCTGGCGCGCATTCTCCGCCAGTACATGCAGTGGCGAGCCTTCTAGTTCCACGCCCGATGCTCCGATGAGCGCCCGCGCCCGGCCTTGCAACTGCCGCACCTGTGTCCGGTGCTGCATTACGCGAAGCTCGGCGTTTTCCTGCGCGACCAGCGCATCTTGCTCGGCACTTTGCGCGTTGAACTCGCCCACACGCTGCGCGGCGTTTCCGGCCTTGATGTGCTGGACGGTCGAAATGGCCGTACCCGTAGCGGCTACGCCCGCACCAATGAGTAACGCCGTACTTGTGGCAACCGGCATTAGAGCTCCTTCTGGTACAGCACTTCGACTTGGCTGTACCCGTAACGCTTGTAGACCGCACCAACTCCCTCAGTCGGGGCCGTGAATTGCATCTTCGTGGCGCCCAACTCGCGGGCCAGCTCCTCAGCAGCCCAGAAAAGCCGCATGGCAGCACCGCCCGGTCTCGATTCCGGCTCGACGTACCACATGATCTCCCCGGCTGTGACCTCACCGGACAGAAAGTGCGGGCCAACCGTAAACGCCAGCAGGCCCTTGACCTCACCATCCTCCTCCCACAGAAGCACGCGGCCAGCCTGGGAGATGATCTGCTCGGCCAGCCGGGTGAATTGCTCGGGATTCTCGGCAACCAGGGCGGCGTAAGGCCCCTCAGCCAGCGAACGCCGGCCTAGCTCCACGATGGCAGGCACGTCGGCGAGTGTGGCCTCCCGGATGCCCTCAGTTGACAAGGCCAGCCTCCCCGCTCGCGCGCAGAATGGGAAGCACCACCGCCGGGTCATGCGCCTTCTTAACGACCAATTTCGCCATCTCCACGAGCGACAACACGTGCTTTGCTGTGGGCAGCATCTCCTTGAGGGTCCGCACCGTCGCCTGCGGCTCCTGCTCCTCCAGTGCGTCCTCGGTCATTTCCAGTATGCGAATCCCGGCAAACAGACTCCGCCTGGCCGCCGCCACCAAGTCTCGCGCCAGCTTCACGTGCTCAGGATCCGCACCAACCGGCCATTCCATGTCACGTATCCGGTCCAGCACCGGCAACTGCTCCTCCCGCAATGCGTACAAACTCCGCAGCGTCGTGGCCCCCAGCCGCAGCCAGGCATCCTGAATGATCGCTAGCAACTCAACCTCCTCCAAGGAGGAGCAAAGCTCGGTCAATTCGCGGTCTAGGTCATCCATGCCAAAAACCTCCGCTAGGTTGACACGTCCACATAGCCAGCCAGGACAGAACCGGCCGTCCACGCAGCGGCGCCGTTGGTGGCCACCAACTCAACATTGCGACCAGGGCCATACTCGTTGTTCACGGCCGGCAGTGCGTCGCCGAAATTCTGCGCCTGCGTGTCTGCAAACCGGAAGACGTCGGCAGAGTTGGTGACGGCAGCGGCGCGATACCGCTCCGGGTCGGAGGAGGCACCCCCGCCACCGGGGAGTGCAGCCTGACCTCCTGTGACACGGCCTATCGCCGTCGTAGCGGTCGCACCCTGCCCCACGCTCCAGCAAAACTGCCCACCAAGGACGCGCATATTCTGATGAAGAATGCACAGCCGGATACTGTCGCCCACGCCAAGACCAGTAGCAGGCAACACGGCCCTGAAATACAGCCGGATCGGCTTGGCCTCTGTATTACTCGGGTTGTAGACCCTGATGGCCATTTCCGCGTTCGTGATACCGTCGCTCTTAAAGATCGTTGCCATGTAGCCTCCTTGAAATTGTCAAAGCGCAACTTCCAAAAGTTGAACAGGCCGTACCGCGTCCACCTGACTTCCTATACGCCTGAACGTCGCTCGAAAAAGGGGGGTACACCCCCTCCGCGAGTCCCAGGCGCAGGCACCTCCGGCATGCCTCCGTCGCCATCATTCCTCGCTCCGCTGCCTGGCAATCGTCGGGTCTGCGTTCGTATCGCCATGCTCACCAACCACTTGCGCGTCAATGGTGTGGAGTTGGCGCACGTTTTGGTGCACATCGCCGTCATCCTCACCTATCATGAGCACGTTGACCGTGATGTGCGAATTCCCCGGCTCTCGGCAGTCAGGAGGCACCTCGCCGGTCCTTTCGAGAAGCTTGAGGGCAAGGTCTGCGGCCCTCAGCCTGGTTGGGACATCGGGCAATGAAAGCCTCTCTCCCAAGAACGCTTTAACTTTCTCAGCGGATAGGCCTTCCGAGATTTGTTGCAGCATCCGTGACACTGTGATGTCGTGAGACTGTAACGCTAGACTCAGGGCGGCCACTGCGCTGCGTTGTAATCCTGCCCTTGGTGAGCTTTCATCCATCGGCCTAAAGGATTCCCCTGCCGCTGCTGCCTCAAGTAAGCCTCTCATGCTCTGTGCGACCTGCTGGCCACGTCCACGCCATAGCTTCATGTAGTTGGCGTGCTTCTCCCTTTTGCGCCGTCTGCGCTGCTCAAGCACGATAGGGTCGGTTTCAGGTGGCTTCGGCATCGGTTCCCCTAGTAGGACAGCGGGTTAAACTCCGACTCCATGCGGCTGGTGTCTGGCCGGCGATCAGGCAGCTCCATTGGCACGGTGACCACCGGCTGCTTCATCTCCGTCGCAGTCTTGACCCTGCGCTTCGGCAATTCCTCCAGATGCCACTCCAGGCTCTCGATGTCCCGGCGGAGGGATGCAACGATATTCAGGTTGAGGATGTCTGCCGCGATGTGATCCGATGTCTTGCTGCCTTCCATAAGGTTCTCGGCCTCGCCTTCCGGCGTCAAGCCTGCGATTCTGGCCGGGATCGCCTCCAGTTGCGCGATGTACATGCCCATGTGGTTTGCCGCGTCCACTGCCAACTGCTCGGTGCGCTTCACCAGGTCTAGCCCTACCTGGTTGGCCGAATTGCGGGCCAGTCTGCTCCACGGCAGACGGTTAACTTCCGCGAGCCAGCCCTGCTTTTCCTTCCGCAACCCTACCAGTCCATCGAGGGCAGGCTGCCCCACGGTGTTCCATTTCGCACGGAGTATTGCCTGCGCCTTCTCAACCACCTCGGATGGCCGCCGTTCAACCGCTGCCACGGCCTCCCCTTCGTTCCGCAACGCTGTCAGTATGTCGTCCACTGGTTTCTCCTTTACTTTCCGAGTCTTTCAATCCGCGATGTCAGTTCCGCCACGATGTTCACGTCCGCATCTAGCAATCCCCTTAATTCCGACAACTGCCCGATGACCTTGCGTCCCGGTGACGCCTTCGCTGAGGCGACCATTTTCTCCAGCTCACTGTTGCGTGCCATCGCCGCCCCGATCGCGTTATTTATTTCGTCGGCTGTGTCCGAAACGGCTCCGAAACCGGCATGGGCGAATCGGACCAGGGTTGACGAGATAGTTTTCTGTATTTCCTGGAGCCCGCGGCCCCGCTCCAAGACCGCCCCTTCCGACCTCAGCAAGAGGTCGCTGACCGCCCGCTGCTCCTCCGATAAACGTTTCCGCTCCGATTCAAGTTGGAACTTTGCGTCCAAACCCCTCTTTAAGTGTTCCATGGTTCGTTGCTCCTTTTTGTGGCCTTGTTGTAGGCCCGAATCGCTTCCTCGTGCGCCCGCCGCCATGTAGCCAGCGCCGCCTCGAATTGCTCGATTGGCCCGTTGCTGCTCCAGAGCTTGTGCAGGGTGTCGGGGATGGTGGTGATGAGCATGTGGTACAGGTCCGGGCGATGCTCACCCAGCCATGGGATTAGCCCGGCGGGATAGGACGGGTTGCACACCGAAAGAAGGGCAACTCGGAGACGTTCCGCGTATGCGTCCACTGGTGACTGCAATCGGTTTTCCGGTTTTCCAGGTCCTAGGTTTGGAAAACCGGAAAACCGGGCCTCCAGGTACGACACAGCCTCGGCTTTGTGCTCCCGAAGGGCCGATATAGCCTCCGGTCGCAGCACCGAAGGGTCCGCTGCATGGACACGAATCTTGCCGTCATCCAGGTCGAAAGTGACGCCGGATTTCTGTAGTTCCTCGATTAGAAAACCGATTTTCATGACCATTGGTGCCTCATTGATTCCGTTGGGTTTACTGGTTTTCCAGTTTTATTCTCCCTAGGGGTTGGAAAACCGGAAAACCGACTCAAATCTCTACCTCCACACTGGACCCAATCGGGTAATAGAGCTTGGCGTTGTTTGTGCCACGGTCAACGCGCCACAGCTTGCCCTCGCCCCCTCGTAGAAGCATGGTTGCCCTCTGCCTGGGTATGCTGGTCTTGCCGACAATGACCATCTGCGACAGGCCGGGGGTTTGCTCGATGATGCTCCGCAACTCGCTGGTCTGGTCGTGGACGGCCACGATCTCCGGCGCCTGTGTCACAACGAAGTCCCCGCCATCGTCTAGGTCAGGCCGCAAGACCATCGTGGCTTCCTTGGCGTAACGGTTCTTGAAGCACTTGAGTGTCACCAGGCCCGCGTCCTGGTCGAATGTCACCGCGTACCCCACGTCTATCCCAGCCTTGATGTCGCTGCTGCCACGATAGATGGAAGTCTCCGACTTTGACCGGTGATGGAGTGGAACAGGGGTTGCCCCAGCGTTTGCCAGTTGCCGAAGGTCGCCCATGACCCGCGCCATTTCGGAGGCACTGTTTTCCTCGCCTTCGTGGAAACGAATCAGAGAATCGAAGATCATCAGCGGCTTATGCTCCCGCGCAAACTCCAATAGGCGGAAGTCTCCCAGGCCGGGGGCTTGCTCCTCGAGCCAGCCGCCCCAATATTTCAGGTCGGCCAGGCCCGATAGCCCTAGGATCTCCGCGCGCTCCCTGACCACCGCTGCCGGGTTTTCCCTGTCGAAGTAGACCACCGGCATCTTTTGGCAGGCTCGCCCAAGATACCGCCCACCCGACGCCACGCGCCCGCCCATCAGGAAGGCCAACCAACTCTTGAAATGACCACTCTCACCGGCAATCAGCGTCACCGCATACCGCGGAATGATCCCGTCCACGGCCCAATCCACCTTGATGTCCGCTGGTAATGCGCTGATAGATGGCACGTCAACCCAACGCTTGATGCCGCTGGTTGTTTTCACCTGCGGCTCGGCCATGAACGCCTCGCGCTCACCCGGCGTCACGCCCGTATTCCAACTGCCGTTCTTACCCCAACCCAGGTCGCCGCCGCTTGCGGGCTGATACCGCCCACTGGCCTCCGCGACCTTCGCCGCGTTTTCCGGCAATGGGATCGTCTCGCTAATCTCGCTGCCGTTAGGCCGCATGTGTAGCACCTTGCCGCGCTTGCCATTCCACGCGCATAAGGCCGATGTCGCAGAGGGCATCCCGCTCCACCTTGGCCTCGTAGGTTCGGTAGCGTTCAAGGGCGCCCCAGGCAAGATCCTGCTCGTCATCACGGAGTAGGCCACTGGCGAGGGCGGTTTCCGCCCGTGTGGCGGCCCTAGCGAGGGCAAAGTGACTAGCGTTGACCTCATGTATTCGCGCATCACAGAATTCTAGGAACGCCCGCTCCTTGGCTCGTTGCTCCTGCTGTGCAGCTACCCTCGCCCGCAGTTCCGGCGAAGGCTCAAATCCCTCGATCCGGATACCTGCCCGCTGCGCCAGGTGCTCAACCGCATCCCGAAAGCCAACGCCCAGCCGCGCCCGGATGAACTCGATTGCATCGCCACCGGCGCCGCAGCCGTGGCAGCGAAAGACGCCTTTGTCTGGATTGACCGCGAACGATGGGGTCCGTTCGGAGTGAAGCGGGCACAGGCCAACAAGCTCATGCCCAGCCGGGCGCAGGCCGGTGTACTCGCCGGCGACTTGCTCGATCGGAGACGCGGCACGAATGGCCTCCAGGACTTCCGTAGAAATTGGACTTCTACCGCTCGACTGTGTTACGGTGCTCACTCGTCTGCTCCTTGCCGGCGTCCCCTCGAATGGTTGCCGGTAGACTTTGCGAAGGCCACGGTGCTACCCGTGGCCTTTCGCTTTTCTAATCTGCTCTACGGCCACAACAGCCCACGACTGACCGCGCCTGCAGGCTGCAGCCAACGGCGCACCAACCTGACAGGACAATCTGCTGCCCGAAGTGCTTGAGACGTTCATCGCCTCAATGTCGGCCTGCGTCATCCAACGACTGCCGCCGCCCGGGAATGTGATTAGGACCCTGCGTCTAGACAAGCTCCGCTCCTTCGTTGTCTCCAAGGATTCGCTTCGAGAGTGAGCGCACGACCGAGACGAATCTAGGCGGCGACATGAGTCCTGTCGCGGGCCGGCACTTCGCCCTGCTCGATCATTCTCTCGATGAAAGATTGTTTCAGGCGCACAGAGCGCCCCAACTTTACGTATGGCCAGGCGCGCTTGAGTATCTTCATGCGCACCGTGGCAGGCTTGAGGCCCGTCTGCTCTGCGGCCTCGTCTACCCTCAACAGCTTCTCTGCCATCTACCCTCCCGTGGTCACCAGTTCCTTCGGCGACAATCCACACATACCGCTTTCCATAGTTAAGCGCAGGAATATAGTTGACTATTATGCCGTCTGCATCTATGATTAAGGCGTCACCGAGGCATGTAGTGGTTCTTGATATTAAACGGGAGGAACCGCGTTGAAGAAACAAGCAGTGCGACAGCGAACCATCAGCACCCCGGTTGACCGCGTTAAGTTTGCACTGCGCTTCGCCGGGGACGACCTCAACAGCTTCCGACCGGGAGACTGGCTCAATCTGAGGGATGACGCGAGTCAGTTCTTCGGCATCGAGGGGGTTTCCCAACTCATAGTGGATACAACCGAGAGCGCCAACCGTGCGAAGGCGCAGATGCTCAAAGAGAATCGCGGCAAGCCCCTAGCTCCAGGGCGTCTGCCGCGCCCCATGAAGGGCACGGGTGTGACGTACAGCCAGAGTGCGCTCGCACTCGATGATACGCACGCCGTGCTAGGTGCTCCCATGGGAAAGCTTCCATGGGACTACGAACCGGCGGACTGGCTCCACCTCCAGGCCGATGTCAACAAGGTGCTCCACGGAGAGCCAGTCGAGTTGTCCGCGCTTAGGTTCGCATTGGTAGGGGGGGGCGCGGTTCTATACACTTCCGGTCAGACCCACGACGTGTTCCTGGCCGTGCTCCTCTTGCTGCTTGCCCGACAGGGGGGCGAGAACATTGCCCAATGCCCACAGTGTGCCAAGGTTTTCTGGCGTGAGATGCGCCGGCAAAAGTTCTGCTCGCGCCGGTGCGCCAATCTCGCCAGTGTCAACGCATTCAACGACCGCAAGAAGAAAGCAGCAAAGCAGGCTGCCAAGGCCCGAAGGGGGACAAGATGATCTACCAAAGAGGCAAGAAGAAAACGTACTGGTTTCGGTTTCGGTTCGGCGGGCGGATTCACCACAACTCGACGCGCACCACCAGCAAGACGCTGGCCCGCGACATCGAGCGCGCACGCCGCGAGGAGCTCGTCAAGCGAATCAACGGCATCGAGGATCGGCCTTCCCTTCCCCCGTCCGTGAAGGTCGCCGCGACGGCTTGGCAGGAGGCCCGCTCCCACGAGCTCCGGCCCAACACCCGCCGCATGGCCGCCGTGGCCTTGAAGCGCGTCCTGCCAGTGTTCGGGTCCAAGCTCTTGTGCGACGTGGACGCTAAGGCCCTCCGCGAGTACCAGCAGCACCGCCTGGCGGACGGCGCCCAGGGGCGAACCATCAATATCGAGGTAGGTGTGCTTCGGCAGATCCTCAAGGAATACGACGAACGGCGCGATTACTGGCGGGCGATGGAGGGCCGGGTCAAGATGCTCCCGGAGAATCACGACATAGGCCGGGCGCTTGAACCGGATGAGGAGTACCGGCTACTGCAAGCCGCGCATGGCCTGGATTCGGCCTGCTATACCGCCGTGGCCCTGGCCTTGGCCACAGCGATGCGCCATGAGGAGGTTTGCACCCTCCAGTGGCAGCAGATTGACTTCGGCGCGCGCACGCTCACGGTAGGCAAGTCCAAGACAGAGGCAGGGACAGGCCGCCTCATTCCGCTCAATACAGCCTTTGACGCCCTGGCGCAGTGGGCCAAGAGATTCCCCGACGCCCAGCCCGAGCACTACGTATTCCCCTTCTGCGAGCACAGGCGCGTGGACCCGACGCGGCCCACCAAGGGCTGGCGCACGGCCTGGAGAAACGCCCTCAAACGTGCCGGCGTCCACTGTAGGTTCCACGATCTGCGGGTAACGGCGGTCACCAAGCTGGCCGAGGCCGGAGTCCCACCGGAGACGATGCGCTCGATCGCGGGCCACGTCTCACAGAAAATGCTGGAGCACTACTCCCGCATCCGCGTGGACGCCAAACGCGCAGCGGTCGAGAGTCTGCGGCCAACTTTTCAACCGCCTGTGCACCAAATCGTGCACCAAATCGAGGAGACTCAGGAGGCCGCAGCCGGTAAGTTCTTGAATTGATTGGAGCCGAGGACCGGAATTGAACCGGTGACCTGCCGATTACGAATCGGCTGCTCTACCAGCTGAGCTACCTCGGCTCACGGGTGCGGGCTGTACTTGCAGCCCCCTGCAAACACTGGAAGCGAAGATAGCACGCGCCGCAAAAACTGGTCAAACCGCGGGTGCGCACAGCGTGCCGGACGATGACAGCCTGGCATCAGGAGCGGTCAGCGCGAAAACGGATACATCAGCCACCCGATGCCGATGGCCACGACCAGAAACCCCAGAAACGACCACACCGCGTAGCGGATCTGTTCGCTCATGGTGTGCTTGGAAAGAAAGGCAAAGGCCAGCGACACCGCCAGGGCAAACAGCATCAATGTCTGGAAATGATTCAGCATCATGCGTCCGCCCTGGCGGACTCCCGGCGCCGCAGTCCGATCTCGAATGCCTCCAGCACGCAAAGCATGTTCAGCACTCCCGCGGTGGCAATCAAACGCGTGCCATAGTCGCCGGCCGCGTGCGAAACGTCCGGCCCAGCCACGTCAATTCTCTGCGCCAGAAAATAAAACACGCCGCTGCCGATATCGGCCACATACCCCAGCATCTCGAAAGCGTCCGCGCCACTCGAGCTAAAAATATTTCCGCGCATCAGCAGGCCGGCCACGGCCAGCGAACCGACTGCCAGAAAATAGACCACCGCCTTGGCCCAGCGCCGCAGCAGCAGATGGCCGAGTCCCGGCACCAACCAGGCGGCCACCGCAGCCACGATGGCCAGCAAGGGGTTTACCCGTTCAGTTATGGCCGCCGCCGGTTCCGTTCCCATTTCAGCTCCGCCCATCAAGACAATAGAGGCAAAATGCCGGTCTGCACTGGACCGGTGACGCGCGCCTCGCTCCCGTCAATATACACGTTTACTTCGCTGCGCACGCCGAACTGCCGCAGATAGATGCCCGGCTCGATGGAAAAGCATGTCTGTGGCAGGATGCGGCGCTGGTCGTGCGTTTCGAGGCCGTCCATATTGGCGCCCGCGCCGTGCACTTCCTGCCCGATGCTGTGGCCGGTGCGATGCACAAAATATTTTCCGTATCCGGCCTTGCGAATGACGTCGCGGGCCACGCGGTCCACCTGCCAACCCTGAATGGCGCGTCCGGCGGCCAGCGACTGCTGAACAAATCCAATCGCGCGGTCCCGCGCCTCGGCCACCACGGAAAAAATCTTCGCGTATTTCGCCGGCACTCGCGCGCCGAGATAGCCCATCCAGGTAATGTCGTAGTACACGCTTCCCGGACGATCCATCTTACCCCACACGTCCAGCAGCAGCAGATCGCCGGCGCGGATGCGCGACGAGCCGCTGGCCCCGATATTATCGGGGCTGGCCCGCGGCTCGTAGTGCGGGTCGCCGGAATGCGGCCCCACCGCCACAATCGGAGGCTCCTCCGTGACCACCCCGGCCGCGCGAAACTTTTCCAGTATCCACTGCTGCAGGTCATACTCGGTCAGCGAAGATTTCGCCCGCGCCTGCAAGGCAGCCCGGGCAAATGCCCCCTGCGTCACGCCGTCAATCACCCGGCCCGCGTCCAGGTGCGAACGATACTGCTCCGCGCTCCAGCAGGCCTCGAACCTCTGCACCAGATCGGCCGAGGTCACCACCTTGCAGCCCTGCGCGCGCACCAGCTCCACCGTCCCGGCATCCACCATCGAGACGTAAGGGATGGCGTTGCGCGGCGAGTACTGCATGGCCACTTTCCGGCAACCCGCCAGCAGGCGCGGCAGATTTTTCTCCAGCTCCTCTAGGCTGGCGTAGACCAGCTTCTTCCCCGGCAGGCTATCAAGCGCGCCGGCTTCGATGCGATGCACCAGCTTGCGCGGCTGTCCCTGCCTGGGAATGAGGTAGAACCAGCGGCGCGTCCCCATGCCGCCGTCCAGACCCAGGACGCGCGCGCCGATGGGATCGCGGTGATGAAAATCATAGAACAGCCAGCCGTCGAGACCGCTGGATCGCAATTCGGCCTGGATGGCTTCGATCGGGGGCATCAGTTCCCTGTTCCGGTCTTTTTCTGGGGCGACTTCTCAGTTTGTGACAAAAATCAAAAGCTTGTCATTCCGAACCTCGGCGATTTTTGCCGGGGTGAGGAATCTGCTTTTTGCTTTCAGCCTGAGGCACCGCCAGGCTGAGCACCTGCGCGGCCGCGGCGCCGCGAATTTCGACGCGCTTGCTGCGGCTGTGCTGTCCCTGCGCGATTTTAACAGCCGCCACCGGCACATTCAAACGCTCCGCCAACAGGCGCCGCAGCGCTTCGTTGGCCCGGTCGTCCACCGGCGGAGCCGCCAGCCGCACGCGCAATGCGCCTTGCCATTCCCCGCCAATCTCGTTGCGGCTGGCGCGCGGCTGCACTCGCACCAGAAAACTGACGCCGCCATCTTTTTCGCGCACCTCAATCATGGCCCGCTGACGATCCGACAAGGATCGTCATCCTGAGGAGTCCGCCATCCGTCTGGCGGACGACGAAGGATCTCTCCTGGTCTGTTCCCGGAGCCCGCATTCCCTGCCCTTCGCCGATGCTCCATGATCGTGTGGCTGGCCATCATCGCGCACCGAAAAGCGCCGTGCCCACGCGGATCTGCGTGGCCCCTTCCTCGATGGCCACCTCGAAATCGCTGGACATGCCCATGGAAAGCTCCGGCAGCGGCCAATCCAGCCGCCGCGCCACCTCATCCCGCAGCTCGCGCAAACGCCGGAACGCCGGCCGCGCCTGCTCCGGATGAACCGCTGGCGGAGGAACGGTCATCAGCCCGCGCCACTCCAGGTGCGGCAACAGGAGCACGCCTTCGGCCAGCCGCGGCAGTTCCTCAGGCGTGCAGCCGGATTTCGAGCCGGACGGATCCAGCCGGACCTCGAGCAGCACAAGCATACGGCGGCCTTCACCGGCTGCGCGGTCCAGGCGTTCGGCCAGAGGCAGGCTGTCGAGTGAATCCACGGTGTGAAACAGGTCCACGGCGCGGGCGGCCTTGTTGCGTTGCAGGTGTCCGACCAGGTGCCAAGTGGCCTCGAGGTCCTCAAGGTGCGGCGCCTTCGACTCCCACTCTTGCACGCGGCTCTCCCCGAAGTGCCGCACTCCGGCCGCAAAGGCTTCGCGTATCCGCTCAGCAGCCACGCCCTTGGAGATCCCCACCAGGGTAATCTCCTCCGAGCGGCGATTCGCGCGGCCGGCGGCGCGTTCCATGCGCTCGCGGATAGCGGCCACGTTGGCGGCGATAGGGCTTACGGCAGCGCCCATGCCACGCATTCTAGCAGAGTTGACGATCCGATCAGGATCGACATCCTGAGGAGCCAGCGGCGACGAAGGACCTCTCTACCGCTTCACCCGCACGCGGCGGGCCCGCCCGCCCGTACTTCTCTCAAGCACCCGAGCGTGACTTTGAACGCCGGGTCAGGTTGAGCAGTTCAAGGAAATCTTCATTTGGAACGGGTGGCCGCTTGTCGACATGCGATAGATAGCGCGATGAGTCTGGCCCCCAGTCGAAATATAAACCACAATCCGGCTCCGCAAGCTGGCCTGCGACCTCGCGAGAGATCTCAAGAGTCTGCGAGAATAGCATCGTTCGCTCTCGGTCCCCGAGCAACTGGGCGAACACTTCCATTCGGTAGCGTCCCTCAGTGAAGCGGAAAGAGCTTCCATCTCTGGGAGCTAGAAAATGATGGTTAGCCGATATCCCCGCTTCGCCAATAAACAATCCACTGCCGCGAACTAACCGTTCATCGCCGTACACCCAAATGTTGAAATTCTGATGCGTCTCGTTCCGTGAAAGCGCAACGTGCATGCTTTCCACGACGCGACCCCGTTTCGATGTCGCGAAAAGCAGCGTTCGCAAATAGACTTTGGGTAGGGGCGCTTCGTCTCGTGTACGTGGAGTATCCGGCCCGAAGTATATAACCGTTGGCTGGGTCATTTTGACTGTACCGCGGCGGAAAAGTGTCAACCACGCAGTCACGGCTGACATGCACAAGGCTAATACGGAGATTGTGATCGAGATTGGTTCCGCCATCAAAATTGGCCTCAGGCCGCGCGAGCCGTGATTATCCCACAGGCGGGTGGGCGGGGGGCGCATAGGATTTCCGCGCTCCAACTTGATTGCGGCGACCCAGCGAGCGGAGTACACCACCGCCGTCAGGGTACCCAGAGCCGACGGACGGGGCCTGCGGGTGCCGCACCCTTGAATTTCGAAGGGTGCGGGTGTGGCGTCGAAGCGCAACCCATTGCGGCGCTACTCGCTGCCGATGGTCCGCTTCGCTTCCCGCCGGCTGAATCCATTGACCTCGATGTTACAATAGAGTGAAAGCTGAGATACTGTGCGTTTCCTGTGGTCCGAGCCTCGGTCGGCTCTGCGGCCATGGCACACTGGGAACAATCACCCAGCAGGTTTAATGTAATGCACGCGAACAATGCTAACTCCCTTTGCAATCAACGCGTTCAGCGCTCTGGCCTTCGCTCTTTTGCACTAGCGAAAACGTCAACTTCTTTGTTTTCAAGATATTGCGCGCTCTTTGGCAAAAAACACCGGGGGGGTACCCGGAATCACCACTAGCCTGACGGCTGCGGCATGTGAAAGCCTTGAGAGATTGAGAGATAGCGAGTAGATTCCATGCCACTCATGTCCCGCGGAAGGGTCATCGCCATCGAAGGCGTGGACGGCGCCGGCAAGCGTACCCAGACCGAGATGCTGGGCCGTGCGCTGGCCGCGCGGGGCGTTTCCTGCGTCACGTTTAGCTTTCCGCGCTACGAATCCTTCTTCGGGAAGATGATTGCCGGCTTCCTCAACGGCGAATTCGGTGGCCTCGAAGACGTTGATCCGCGCCTGGCCGCCCTGCTCTACGCGGGCGACCGCCTGGAGGCCAAACCCGAACTGGAAGCCGCTTTGGCCGCCGGTAAAACGATTCTCGCCGACCGCTACATCGCCTCGAATCTCGCGCATCAGTGCGCGCGCGTCATCCCTGAGCAGCGCGCCGAATTCCTGGCCTGGCTGCGACGGCTGGAGTACGAAATCTACGGCCTGCCCGCCGAGGCCCTGGTCGTTTATCTGCGCGTGAAGCCTGCCGAGGCTCAGCAACGGGTCGAGCGGAAAGCGGCGCGTGGATACACCCCGCTCAAGCGCGATCTGCTGGAATCGAATCTGACGCACCTCGAACAGGCGGCGCTGGTGTACGATGCCTTGGCTGCCGAACCCAACTGGGTCACCATCGAGTGCTTGGACGCGGCGTCGGGAGCGATGAAGCCGCCCGAGGAGATCCACCGGGCGGTGCTGGCTGCCGTCGAGGCCCGCGTCCTGGCGCGCCGAGCCGCACCGTGAGAGCGTAGCGATGACGCCCCGGAGAGATTCTTCGCTCCGCTCAGAATGACAGATTGGTGTTTGGCAGACGGCTATGCCCTTCTCCGAAATTCTCGGCCATCAACGGATCGTCACGGCGCTGCGCGGCATGCTGGCGAGCGGGCGCGTGCCGCACGCCCTGCTCTTTTCCGGGCCGCGCGGCGTGGGCAAATACACGCTGGCGCGAATGTTCGCCCAGGCCGCCAATTGCGAACGGCTGCGCGACGACTTCTGCGGCGAATGTGATCCCTGCCGCCGCATCGCCGGTCTGGCCGATCCTGGCCCGTTAATCGAGGCCGGACTCGCCGAGCGCGGCGAGAGCGCCGACGCCGCGACAATCGAACGCGTGCCGCTGCTGCTCGAAACGCATCCCGACGTCTGGGCCGTGGTGCCTGATCCGGTGCGCCTGAGAAATCCTGTGGCGCGGCCGATGTTGCGCATGGGACAACTGCGCGCCGTCCAGCGCGCCGCTTACTTCAAGCCGGTGGCGCGCCGCCGCGTCTTCCTGCTCGACAGCGCCGAAACCATGCGCGAGAATCTCGCCGGCGTCTTCTTGAAAATTCTGGAAGAGCCGCCCGAGACTTCCACCTTGATCCTGATGACCACCAACGCCTATTTATTGCTGCCCACGATTCGCTCCCGCTGCATGCAATTTTTCTTTGCTCCGCTCGAAAGCAAACTGGTCGAGGAGATTCTCCGCGGCCGCACCCAGCTCACCGCCGCCGAGCGGCGCCTGGCGGCGCAACTGGCCGAAGGCAGCCCCGGAGCAGCCTTGGCACTGAACGTCGAGGAAGCGGCCGAGCTGCGGCGCCGAGCGCTGCAGTTGCTGGCGGACGCCGCTGAGGCCCGCTCCTCCGCCGGCCTGTTCGCGCAGACCGCGCAGCTCGCCAAAGGCCAAAAACTCCCATTTGAATCTGTGCTGGAATTGTTTTATAGTCTGCTTACCGACCTGCTTGAGCTGTCCGCCGGTTGCGCGAATTTGACGCTTCGCAATCCAACTCTTGCGAAAGAGTTGGCCGCCCTGGGCAAGCGGGTGGATCCCCAGTGGGTATCGCGGGCTGTAGAAGGCCTGGATGAACTGTGGAATCGCCTGAGGCGGAACGTCAACCGGCAGCTAGGTCTGGATGCAGTGCTGCTGTCGCTTTCACAGGAGCCCCAGAGCGGCAATCGTCCGCCGGCGGCGTGAAGCGCGACCCAAGCACGGATTCTTGCATCCAATCCTGCGAGCCGGTCGTCCACCGTCGAACTTAGGGGGAGCCCCAGGGAGAGTACCCATGGTAAATCGAAAATTATTCCGTCCTACTTTAACTGAAGTGAAGGAGCACGGCATTTCTCGCCCGCTGGGCGGGCCGCAGCCCAATAAGAAGCCCGCTCCGCCGGAGCAAACTCACGCCGAGAATTTTTACTGGGTCAAACAGATGCAGGGGCGCACGCCGATGACCGTGGTGCTCACCAACGGCGAAGAGCTCCATGGCACCATCGAGTGGTACGACCGGGACTGCATCAAGCTGACGCGATACGGCAGCCCGAACCTGCTCATCTACAAGCAAGTCATCAAATTTGTGTACAAGTCCGGCGAAGAAGCCGCCAAGGGCGGAACCAACGGGCAGTAGCACAGACTAGGCCGAACGGGTGCTCGGAGGCGGTTTAGCGGGCCGGCGACGCATCCGAGACCAGTTCGGGCACTTCGATGCGGATGCGCGTCCCCTGGCCCTCGCGGCTCAGGATGTCCATGCGGAAATCGGCGGCGTAGAGCACGCGCAGTCGTTCGTTCACGTTGCTGATGCCGATGCCTTCGACGTAGATTTGTGACATGCGGTCCTGGGGGATGCCCACGCCGTTGTCTTCCACTTCAATCACCAGCCGTCCCTGGAGCGAAGAGGTGCGAATGGTGATCTGGCCGCCGTCGAGTCTGGCGGCCAGGCCGTGCTTGATGGAATTTTCCACAATGGGCTGGAGCAGCATGCTGGGCACAAAGGCTTCGAGCGTCTGCGGGTCCACTTGCTTGATGATTTGCAGGTTGTCGCGGCCGAAGCGGGCCACCTCGATATCCAGGTAATCGTCCACGAATGCCAACTCGTCTTGCAGCGGGACGAAAGTCTCGTGCTTGCGCAGCAGGCGACGCAAGATATTGCCCAGCTTGAGGACGACGATGCGCGCCTGGTCGGGATCGTAGCGAATGAGGGAGGAGACCGTATTGAGCGTGTTGAACAGGAAGTGCGGGTTGATCTGGCTGGAAAGCGCGGCCATGCGCGCTTGCAGCAGCAGTTGCTGGTGCTGCTCGAGGTTCATCTGGATGCGCGTGTTGTTCCAGATCTTGATGGGCACGGCCACGGCCATGACCGTGGCCAGCACCAGCAGGGCGGCCTGCCACCAGGTCTGCGCGTCCAGGTGAAAGAGCCACTGGGGGCTGGTGGCGCTCACGAGCGCCTGCCGGGCCAGCTCCAGGCCGACGCAGCCGGCCAGCGGCAGCATCTCCCATCCCGGGGTGGCGCCCCGCGCCAGGCGCTTCAGCCATCTGGGAATATTGAGAAAGGTGAAAGGCCCGAAATCCCAGATGTCTTCCTTATTGGGGATCAACTGGCGAATCAGGCCTCCGGCCAGGCCGGCGCAAGCGGCCATGGGCGTGGCCAGCCATTCGTGACTGAAAAAAGCCGGCACGCTGACCATGGCGCCGCCCAGCGGCCCGACGACCCGCCCGCCCAGCAGCCCCAATAGAAACGACCCTTCCATCATCAAGTCGGCGAAGCGGTAGGGATTTCCCATCAGTCGCAAGGCGACTCCGAAAGCCAGGGGCGGCGTCAGGCACAACATGAACTTCACTTTGAGATCGGAATCGCGAACCTCGGCAAACAGCACCTTGCGAAAGATCTCCCAGCGGACCAGCAAAGCGGCCAGGGAGGCGGCCACGCCGACTTTCAGGAGCAGCGTGAAGAGCAGGTCTTGGCCGGAAGCAAGCGTGAGCATTAGTAGTCTTAGGCGGGCTGCAAGTACAGCCCGCACCCGGTTCTAGGCGGGCTGCAAGTGCAGCCCGCACCCGGAATGCGCCGCGGTTGTCCGCGGAGATGCGCCTACGTTAGCCAATTGGCCGCCCGATGTAAAGCGACGGCACGCAGGGGCGCTGCTATACTACTTTCTGCGCGGGCTGTAAGTACAGCCCGCACCCGTCAGGCTCGTCATGAAGGCAAAACGCAAGGCGAAATCTCGCGGTCGCGGCCGGGATGCCGTGCGGCCGCGCATCGTGGCCGAGGCGGCTCTGCCGACGCGCCACGGCCGCTTTACCATTCTCGGGGTCGCAGGCCGCACGCCGGAGGAGGTGGTGGTAGTTCTGCGCCACGGCCGGGCCGGGGGCCGGGGCACGCCGCTGGTGCGCATTCACTCGCAATGCCTAACGGGGGATGTCCTGGCTTCGGAGCGCTGCGACTGCCGCGCGCAACTGGAAATGTCACTGCGGAAGATCGCGGCGGCGCCCGACGGCCTGCTGCTCTATGTTCCGCAGGAAGGCCGGGGCATCGGGCTCATCAATAAGTTGCGCGCTTACGAGTTGCAGGATGGCGGGATGGACACGGTGGAGGCCAACCAGAAGCTCGGCTTTGCCGCCGATTCGCGCGACTACCGCTTTTCGGCCCAGGTGTTGCGGCTGCTGGGGGTTCGCCGCGTGCGCCTGCTGTCGAATAATCCCGATAAGGTAAGGCAGCTCGAACAGCACGGCATTCGAGTGGTCGAGCGCGTGCCGTGCCGGCCGCGCAGCTCGAATGCCTCCCGCGCCTACCTCGAAACCAAGCGCGCCAAGCTCGGTCACCTGCTGCGCCATCCCTAGCGCCGCTTCCCTCGGCGGCGACCTGAAGGACATTCTGCGGAGCTACGGGGCCGCGGGGCGCAAAGCTCGCCTCAGGTGCAACCCCACGGCGCCCATCCCCATGAGCAGCGCGGCGAAAACCGCGAGACCGCCGATGATGGGAACCTGCCCGATCAGGGCTACCAAGAAGATCCCTCCAATGGCCGCGCTGATCTGCCGGCTGACCGTGCTTGCCTTCTCGGGTTGGAGCCGTTTCAGGAGCCAGTCTCCGAGCGCGGCGCCCGTCGCGGCGTAGCCCACCATCATCAGCGCCAAGTAAGCCGCGATGGAGAGCAAGCCCAAGGGAGCGCCGACGAGAGTGGCCAGCAGAACGACCGATGCCACCGGAGTGACAATCAGTATCGCGAAGCCCAGCAGCGCGCTGGCGCCCGGACGGCTTTGCAACATGTGGCCCACGCCAGCAAAAAATCCGGGCAGCGCCGGGACCAGAAGCGTGACCATCAGCATGAGACCCAGGGTCCAAAGCCAAAAGAGCGCGCGGCTCAGACCCCGGGCAACGCCGATTGCGAATTCCCGCGCCGGAAGCCGTTCGATCCCGCCGAGCACTTGCGCCGCAGGATCCCGGCGCAACTCCGAGTTGCTGCGATAGCGAAGCGAACCGCCGATCCGCGTCTCCGGCCCCAGCTCCACTTGGCTGGCGGAAACCTCGACGTCGCCGGAAATGGGGCCGTTAATGTAGAGATTCCCAGCCGCCGCCTGGAGGTAGCCGGCGATGGCGCCGCTCACGCGGGCCTCACCAGCGCCGATACTGACTCCGCCCTCGATTCGCGAAGCGGGCGCGATCTCCACTTGGCCGCCGGCGAAGCGCGCATTTCGGGAAACCGTTCCGTTGACAAGCACCTGGCCCCCAGCGGCATAAACGTTTTGGGAGATATTGCCGTTCAGGCGCACCGAACCACCCGCGGCGACGGCATCGCCTGAAACGCTGCCGTCGAGAACTACAGTCCGGCCCGCAGCCATGAGATCTCCCGCGACCGATCCGCTCACGGTGACATTCTCGCCCGCGGCGAAGTGGTCCGCTCCGAGGTCACGAGTAACCAGGTCCGGTCTGCCTGCTCCGCTGCTATCTTGAGCCATGGCTGGAAGGGTCATCAGCCCGATGACACAAGCGATGAGAACTCGCAACATATTTGCCTCCCGTTCAACCGCCGCGGCACAGTATGAGGGAGGAGCCTCTGCGACACAATGAGACCATCTCTTGCGCGCTGTCCTTCGCGACGCGGAGCATAGCGTCTGGAGGCGTTCGCCCGGCGGCCGGAAGAACTGAGCGAAACAAAGAGTGCGCGGAGGAAACGCGGAGAGCACAGAGAGGAGGAAGATTCAATCGCGGATGTGAGATCTGAAATTTCAGAGAGTGAGCACGCCTGCGGGGGAAGAGAGCCGGCAAGATGCCGACGGTACAAAGAGGCTGAACGCGCAGGGCGCGCCTGTGGCCGGTCGGCCGTGACCCACGCGACAGAAACCGCTGAGTCGGCGGACGACCGTTACCAACGATAGGGTCGTAGAAGGGCGAACGATCGGCCGGAGGGCGGCCGCCGGCGAGGCCTTACTCTGCGTTCCTGAACGAAACGGGACCACGAGTGAGGCGATCGAAGAGGCGCTCGACGGCCCGAGTGAAATTGCCGAATTCCTCGTTGTCAGGGGAAATTGCACCGGAATCGATGTCTGCCCTGAGTTCGTCGAGCAGACGCGTGGCGCGATCGACGCGCGCACCGGTCACCACGTCGAGCACGCGGTAGGCATCCTTGCCTTCCAACTGCAACTCCTGCCACTGTTGCACGGCCGAGGCAACTTGCCGGAGGTCGTCAACAACCTCACGCAAACTTCGCAGAACGCGGAAATCAACGCCAGTCTTCAAGGTCTCGAAGGAACTCTCGATGGACATCAACTGCATGCTGGCGCTCTGCAGTTGAAACGTCAGTCCCCAGAATGTCTCGCTCGGCACCAGAAGTTCCACTGCCACGCCGAGCAGTTTCCCCTCGCTGGAACGCCGCATTTGCGTGACGTGCCCTTGAGCCGATTCACCCGTCAACAAATTCTTCAAAGTGACCACCGCGCTGGCTCGCGGAAAGTTCTTCATGAGCAGCAGGGCTCCGTGGGGACTCATGTCCCGGGTGCGGGCCGGCTCGGTAACGATGCCGCGGGGCTCCTGCCATTGGACTTCGAGCGGGACAACGAGGCGGAGGCGCTTCGCACGCCGTTGCGGCGTTTCCGCCGCTTTTTCCTGACTGACAGGCCCACCGGTAGTCATGCGCTCTCCTCGAAGGGGTCACCGAAATCCATGCCATCCCTTATATACGAAGGAGCTTTTGACGGGCGCGGCATCCCCGGCGGTGGCGCACGAAGAGACAACAGGCAGCGCCTTGGGCCGCCGGCTCGGCGGACCGCGCGCCCGGAGCCCGGCCCCTTAGCCGCCCCCGACCAGGTGGACGATTTCGTAGCGGTCGCCAGCAGCGACGGCGGTGGCGTCCCACTGCGCGCGCGGCAGGAGATCGAGGTTGCGCTCGATAGCCACACGAGTGGCGGCGATTCCCAGGTGAGCGAGTAAGCGCGTAACGTTAACACCCGCGGGAACCTGGCGCTGCTCGCCATTGATCACCACCGGGATTGCGTCACTCAATTGACCCATGGCGGCACCGCCGCTATTATAGCCTGTGCTTCGATGACCGGAAACGTGGCCCAGTCTTACGCACCATTGCTTCTTCACATCCTGGTGGCGATGGGCATTGCCGGAGCGATTCTCCTGGGCTCATCGCTGATTGGGTGGCGCCGGCCCAGCCGCGCCAAGGGCGCGCCCTACGAGTGCGGAGTCCCGCCGACCGGGGACGCCCGCGAGCCGTTCTCCGTAAAGTTCTATTTGGTGGCCATGGTGTTCATTCTGTTCGACGTGGAAGCCGTTTTTCTCTATCCCTGGGCCTACGTTTACCGCGAGCTGCGCTGGTTTGGATTTTTCGAGATGCTCATCTATATCCTGATCCTGCTGGCGGGTTACATCTACCTCTGGAAGAAAGGCGCGCTGGACTGGTCCCGCCCGGCCGCGCGCCGGGACCGCAGCTCGTGAACGAACCAGCGCCCCCTCTCATCGAGCGGCTGCGCGCCTGGGATTCCGCCGCCGTCGCCGAGGTCATCGAATTCCGCGGAGAGCTGACGCTAGTTGTGCCTCGCGAGCAGTTGCGGCGCGTTTGCGGCTACTTGCGCGGGCAGCCCGGGCTGGAATTCGATTTCCTGAGTGACGTTTCGGTGCTGGACCGCTTCCCGATGGAGCCCCGCTTTGAGCTGAATTATCAGTTGCTCTCGCTTTCGACGCGTCAGTCCCTGCGCTTGCGGGTGCGACTACAGGGCAGCGACCCGCTGGTGGACTCGGTGACCACTATCTGGCCGGCGGCCGAGTGGCACGAGCGTGAGGCATTCGACCTATTTGGCGTGCGATTTGCCGGCCACCCGGACCTGCGCCGCATTCTAATGCCTGAGAACTGGGAGGGCCATCCGTTGCGCAAGGACTATCCAGTGGAGGGATTCCGCTGATGCCCACCACGGTCCAGACGCCGGCCGGCTCCGTCGAAACCATGGTCCTGAACATGGGGCCGCAGCACCCCTCGACGCACGGAGTCTTGCGCGTGGTGCTGGAGTTGGACGGCGAAACCGTGGTGAAAGCGCGGCCGGAAATCGGTTATCTGCATACCGGCATCGAGAAAAGCTGCGAAGCGCTGACCTACTCGCAGGCCATCACGCTCACCGACCGGATCGACTATCTTGCGCCGCTGTCCAATAACCTGGGCTACTGCCTGGCGGTGGAAAAGCTGCTGGGCCTGGAGGCTCCGAAGCGCGCGCAGTACATTCGAGTTCTGCTCACGGAGCTGACGCGCATCGGCTCGCACCTGGTCTGGCTGGGCACACACGCCATGGACCTGGGCGCCATGTCGGTCATGCTCTACTGCTTTCGCGAGCGCGAGGAGATCCTGAAGATTTTCGAGATGGTCTCCGGCCAGCGCATGATGACCAGCTATTTTCGGATCGGGGGACTGGCGGCGGAACCGCCGCCGGACTGGCTGGACCGCGTGCAGCGCTTCGTCGAAATCTTCCCATCCCGCCTGCAGGAATATGAGGAGTTGCTCACCGCAAATTCCATTTGGCGGCTGCGCACGGTCGGCATCGGCGTGCTGGATGCGCGTGACGCCGTCGCGCTGGGCGTCTCCGGGCCGACCCTGCGCGCGGCCGGTGTGGCCTATGACGTGCGCAAGTTCTTTCCTTATTCCTCCTACGAGGAGTTTGATTTTGACGTGCCCACACGCACCGAATCCGACTGTTATGCGCGCTACTTGGTGCGGCTGGCGGAGATGCGCGAGAGCCTGAAAATCGTGCGCCAAGCCATGGACAAGATTCCACCGGAGGGTCCCATCCAGGCCGAAGCCCCGGGAATCGTGCCTCCGCAACGCGAGCGGATGAAGACAGAAATGGAAGCGCTCATCTATCACTTCAAGATTTTCACGGAGGGATTCGCCCCGCCTCCCGGCGAGGTTTATCAGCGAATTGAATCGCCCCGCGGCGAACAGGGCTGGTTCGTGGCCAGCGATGGTTCAGCAAACCCCTGCCGCGTGAGGGTGCGCGCGCCTTCGTTCGTGCATCTGCAGGCGCTGCCCAAGCTGGCCGAGGGAAGCCTGGTGGCGGACCTGATCGCCTGCATCGGAACGATTGACATCGTTTTGGGAGAAGTGGATCGCTGATGCAGCTCCCGCCCGAACTGGAACAGAAATTTCAGACGCTGCTGGGGCGTTATCCAGTGAAGCGATCGGCCCTGGTGCCCATGGCCCTGTATGCTCAGGACCTATTCGGCTTCGTAAGCGACGAAATGGTCGCGGAGATCGCCCGCCGTCTCGAAGTGAACACGCTGCAGGTTTGCGAGACGCTTTCGTACTACTCGATGATTCGGCGCGCTCGCGCGGGGAAATATCACGTTCAGGTGTGCACCAACGTGTCGTGCATGCTGCGCGGGGGCCATCGCATTCTGGAGTTGGCTCAGAAGAAACTGGAGATCGGACACAAGGGCGTCACCAGCGACGGCATGTTTTCTCTGGAGGAAGTCGAGTGCATCGGAGCCTGTACCGGGGCGCCGGCCATGCAGGTGAATTATGATTACTATGAGAACCTCACGCCGGCGTTGACCGCCCAGTTGCTCAGCCAGTTTGACCAGGGCCGGAATCCACATCCGTCCACGCCTATTTCCGGCGCGGTGCACGAGCGCCACCCCGCCGAGGTGCCGGTGATCAGCCGGCTGTTTGGGGTGCCGGATTCGCACACGCTCGGCGTCTACTTGCGGCACGACGGCTACCGGGGGCTGGAGCGCGCACTGCAGAAGCTCACTCCGGAGCAAATCATCGAAGAGGTAAAGAAATCGAACCTGCGCGGCCGGGGCGGCGCCGGATTCCCGGCGGGCATGAAGTGGAGCTTTGTGCCGAAACAGTCGGCCAGACCGAAGTACATCTTGTGCAATGCGGATGAGAGCGAGCCCGGCACATGCAAAGATCGGCCGTTGATGGAAATGGCGCCCCACCAACTCATTGAGGGCATGGTCATCGCAGGGCGCGCTGTGGACGCGCATTGCGGTTACATTTACGTCCGCGGTGAGTACCGCTACGTGCTGGAAATTCTCGATGCCGCCATCGCCGAGGCCTATGCCGGCGGCTATCTCGGAAAGAATATTCTCGGCAGCGGCTTTGACTTCGATCTGTTCACGCACACCGGCGCCGGCGCCTATGAGTGCGGCGAAGAGTCGGCCATGATGGAATCGCTCGAGGGCAAGCGAGGGTATCCGCGCATCCGGCCACCCTTCCCCGCCGTGGTGGGCCTGTACGGCTGCCCGACGGTGATCAACAACGTGGAAACTCTGTCCAGCGTTCCGGCCATACTGCACCGGGGCGGCGATTGGTACGCCGGCCTGGGTTCGGCGAAAAACGGCGGGACGCGCCTGTTTTGTATTTCCGGCCATGTCCATCGTCCGGGCATCTACGAGCTGCCCATGGGCTTCAATCTGCGTCGAATGATTGAAGACGTGGCCGGAGGGGTTACCGGGGGCAAACAGCTCAAGGCCGTGATCCCCGGGGGGAGCTCTTGCCCTCTGCTGAAGGCTGAAGAGACCGACGTGCCCATGGATTTCGATTCTCTGGCCAAGGCCGGCTCCATGCTGGGATCGGGAGGCGTGGTGGTTATTGACGAAGACACCTGCATGGTGGACCTGGCGCGGCGCATCATGCACTTCTACGCCCATGAATCCTGCGGCTGGTGCATTCCTTGCCGCGAAGGCACCGCCTGGATGCGCAAGTTGCTGGACCGCTTCCACGCCGGCCAGGGACAGGCCGAAGACATTCCGTTGCTGGGGGAGCTGGCCAAGAACATGCTCGGCACGACATTTTGTCCTCTGGGCGACGCGGCCGCGATGCCGACGATGAGCATCGTCAAGAAGTGGGCACACGAGTTTGAAGAACATCTATCCGGCAAGTGTCCTTATCGGCCGGCCGACGTGCTGGCGGCAACACCGTAGGGCTTCTGCGCACCATGGCCACCAACCCAGACGTCAGATTCACGATTGACGGCCGCGAGATCAGCGTGCCGCCCGGGACGCTGGTGATCGAAGCGGCGCGCCGCCAGGGGATCGGCATTCCCTCGTTCTGCTACTACCCCGGCCTGGCGCTGCAGGCCGCTTGCCGCATGTGCCTGGTGGAAGTCGAGAAGACGCCCAAGCTGCAGACCGCTTGCACCCTGGTGGCCGCCAAGGACATGGTCGTGCGTACCGACACCCCGCAGGTCCACCAAGCCCGCAAGAATATGCTCGAATTCCTGCTTACCAATCACCCGCTCGATTGCCCGGTGTGCGACAAGGGCGGGGAGTGTGAACTGCAGGACATGACTTTCCGTTACGGCGCAGACCGCAGCCGGTTTGTCGAGGAGAAACTGCACACGCCGGAGGTGAAGTGGTCCAACGTCGTGTACTACGACGCGCCGCGATGCATCCTTTGTTTCCGTTGCGTGCGGGTGTGCGACGAGGGCATGGGCGTCAAGGCGCTGGGCGTGGGCCAGCGCGGCGCCAACTCGGTGATCATCCCGAATCGCGACGATCACCTGGAATGCGTCGAGTGCGGCATGTGCATCGATATCTGCCCCGTCGGCGCTCTGACCAGTGGCACCTACCGCTACCAGACGCGCCCCTGGGAGCTGCAGTACGTGCCCACGGTTTGCACGCACTGTTCCAATGGCTGCAAGACCACGCTCGGCGTTCGCAATCATCAGATCGTGCGCGCCAACAACCGGGACCTCTCCGGCTTGAACGGAGATTTCCTGTGCGTGAAAGGCCGCTTCGGATTCGATTTCACCTACCATCCCGAGCGGCTGCGCCAGCCCATGTTGCGGCGCAACGGCCAACTCATCCCGGCCAGTTGGGAAGAGGCGCTGGAACACGCGGCGGCTCGGCTGGCCGCGGCGCGGGCGGAGAGCGGTCCGGAGGCCGTCGGTTTCCTGGGTTCCAACCGCACCACAAATGAAGAGAACTACCTGCTGGGACGCATCGCTCGCGCGTTCATCGGCACCAATAACGTTGATCATCATCGTACCGCGGACTACACCGGAATGATCACAGCCCTGGCTGGGCCATCGGGCAATGCCCGCGCCCATGATGGGGTTGCCGGCGTATTTGCCACGATGGGCGAACTGGCCTCAGCCCCGGCGTTCCTGCTGGTAGGCAATGACCCCACCGAGCAGAATCCGCTGGTGGCCTGGCAGATTCGCGCGGCGTTGCGGCATCACGGCTCGCGCCTGTATGTCATAAACTCTCGCGAAAATCCGCTTCGGCAGAAGGCCCGCCTGTGGCTGGAAGTTGCGCCTGGGCGGGAGGCCGCTGTTGTCGCGGCGCTGGTCACCGCTGACGTGGCCAGCCCCACCGGCGTTCTTTCCGCCGCGCAGATCCAGGAGTGGCGCGAAGCGGTGGCCGCCGAGAACGACCTGGTGGTGCTGTTCGGCCACGCGCTGCAGGGCCGCTCGTTCGCCGTCCTGTCCCACTTGGCCGAAATGCGCGCCGCCTCAGGGCAACGGACGCGTTTCATGGCCTTGGGTGACTATGCCAATTCCCGCGGCGCCGCCGATATGGGACTGTTGCCCGACCGATTGCCCGGGTACGCCTCCATCGAAAACGGCGCCGCGCGTCAGTTGTATGGCCGCCTTTGGGGCGCTTCGCTCAGCGCCACGCGAGGCCTGGACGCGCTCCAAATGTTGAACGCCGCTACCACGGGCCAGATCAAGGCGCTGTGGGTGGTCGGGAGCAACCCCGCGCAACGCCTCCAGCCATCCATCTCGGGGCGGCTGGGCAAACTCGATTTTCTGGTGGTGCAGGAGCTGTTTCTCTCCGATACGGCCCGGCTCGCCGACGTCGTCCTGCCGGCACTGTGTGCCTACGAAAAGGACGGCACGATGACCAACACCGCCGGAGAAGTGCAGTTGCTGCGAAAGGCCGCCGATTGCATGGGTCCTCGTTCGGACTTCGACATCCTGCGAATCCTCTCCCATCAACTGGCCCGGCACGGCGCCGGAGATCCCATCCGCTTGCGCACGCCGGAAGCCGCGTTCGCTGAGATTCGCCAGCACGTCGCGGGATATGATCTCTGCTGGGCCAGCCTGCTAGCTGGCGGCGCCGAAGCGGCCCGGCCGGCTTCCCCGGCGAACGGTCACGCGCCATACGACGTGCCCGCGGGAGCGATCGCTTCGGCCGCCGACTCCCAGTTCACCAGCGGCAGCCTGAGCCGCTATTGCACGATGATCCGATCCCTGCACGAAGCGGACGCACACTCGTGAACGAGTTTACTGCGCAGCATCCCATCGTGATCGTCGCGCTGGTGAAGATCGTGGTGCTTCTCTTCCTGCTCTTGACCGCGCTGGCCTACCTGGTCTGGTTCGAGCGCAAGATTTCGGCGCACATCCAGTCGCGGCGGGGCCCGTATCGAGTAGGCCCGCACGGCCTGTTGCAGCCGCTGGCCGACGCGCTGAAGTTCCTGCTGAAGGAAGACACTACGCCGGCCGGGGCCGACCGCTTCGCCTATTTTCTGGCGCCGTTCTTGACCATGGCGCTGGCCATCTCCGCGATTGCGGTGATTCCGTTCGGGCCCGGCACCTTGCAAATCTTCGGCCAGTCCACGCCGCTGGTGGTGGCGGACGTGAATATCGGATTGCTGGTCATCTTCGCGCTCACCTCTCTCGGCGTCTACGGCGTGGTGCTAGCCGGCTGGTCGTCCGACAACAAATATTCCCTTCTGGGCGGCCTGCGCAGCTCGGCGCAGATGGTCAGTTACGAACTTTCTCTCACTTTATCCGTGGTGGGCGTGCTGCTTCTGGCCGGCACCTTTCACTTGGGCGAGATCGTCACGGCACAGAGCGGCTACACGTGGGGATTTTTGCCCCGATGGAATCTGCTCAACCCCACCTTGCCGCAACTGCTGGGATTTTTTTGCTACTTCGTCGCTGCCGTGGCCGAGACCAACCGCCTGCCGTTCGATCTGGCGGAGGCCGAAACGGAGCTGGTCGCCGGCTTTCATACCGAATATTCCAGCTTCAAGTTTGGCATGTTCTTCATCGGCGAGTACGCCAGCATGGTCACAGTTTCCTGCCTGGCGGTGATCCTGTTCTTCGGCGGCTGGCTGTCTCCCATCCCTGCTGGCCTGGGTTTGGGCTGGGCGGCCTACCTGCCGGCGGCGGTGTTGGGGCTGGCCGGCGCGGGCTTGGTCGTTCACGGCCTGCGTTACTGGACGATATCCGGGCGAATCGTGCTGTCAGTGATGGGACTGGCTCTGTGCGCCATCGGCTTTCTGTGCGCGCGTCCCGGCGTTCGGGAACTGGTGCAGGGACCCTTCTGGTTTCTGCTCAAGGTCTTCGTAGTCCTGTTCGTGTACGTCTGGGTGCGCTGGACCCTGCCGCGCTTTCGTTACGATCAACTGATGGCCATCGGGTGGAAATTCCTGTTGCCGGTTTCGCTGGCCAACGTGGTCCTCACCAGCCTGGCCGTGGTGGCGCGCTCATGACCGCGGAACTCCTGGTCTTTTTGGCGCTGGCCGGACTGGCGCTGGCCGGCTCGGTCAACCTGATCCTGCAGCGCCATCCGATTCACAGCGCGTTGTCGCTGATCGTGGTCATGGCGGCGCTGGCGGGGCTGTACCTGCTGTTGGAAGCTGAGTTTGTCGCCGCCATTCAAATCATCGTGTACGCGGGCGCGATCATGGTGCTGTTTGTCTTTGTCATCATGCTGCTCAATGCCGGCGCCGAAGAGCGTACCCAATTCAGCCGGATGGCCCGCTACGCCGGCGTGCCCCTGACCGGCGTTCTGCTCCTGGTGCTTACGTTTCACGTGGCGCGAGCCTCGGCGGCCATGACGGCGGCGCCGCCGGTGGAAGGCATGACGCGCCGGGTGGCCTTGCTGCTGTTCCGGGATTTCGCGTTTCCGTTCGAGCTGACGTCCATTCTGATTTTAGTCGCGCTTCTGGGCGCCGTGGTATTGGCGAAAAGAGATTCGTAGTTCTGGCGGCAAATGCGCGGCGGCGGGCGCGCTGGGCGGCCCGCCGAACGGTAGGAGGACAGTAGTGGTTCCGATTCCGTATTACCTGGCGCTGAGCGCCGTGCTGTTTGGCCTGGGCGTGGCGGGGTTCGTGTTCAAGCGCAACGTCCTGACCGCATTCATGGCCATCGAGCTGATGCTGAACGCCGTCAATCTGGCGTTCGTGGCTTTCAGCCGCGCGTTCGGCCAGGCCGAAGGCCAGGTCTTTGTCTTTTTCGTGATCGTGGTGGCCGCGGCGGAAGCCGCCGTGGGGCTGGGCATCGTCATCGTGATCGCGCGCAACCGGCAATCGCTGAACGTCGAACGGATCAACTTGCTGAAGCTCTAACGGCCGAGCCATGTTTGTCCTCGAACACTTGTGGATCATTCCGTTGCTGCCGCTGCTCGGCGCGGCGGCCAACGGACTTTTCGGCCGCGCTTGGCCCCGCACCACGGTGAACGCCGTCGCGCTAGGCGCCACAGGGCTTGCGTTTCTGGCCACGGCCGAAGTGGCACGCGAGTTCATGCGCCTCGATCCCGCACAGATTCCCTGGACACGCACTTATTTCACCTGGATCATGGCCGGCAACTTCCGGGCAGATTATTCCTTGCAAGTGGACGCACTGACCCTGGTCATGCTCGGGGTGGTCACGGGCGTGGGCTGGCTCATTCATCTCTATTCCACCGGCTACATGGCTGACGACACCGGCTACCGGCGATTCTTCGCCTACTTGAACCTGTTCATGTTCTTCATGCTGACATTGGTGCTGGCGGCCAACTACCTGGTGCTCTTCGTCGGCTGGGAAGGCGTGGGCCTTTCGAGCTATTTGCTGATCGGCTTTTGGTTCTTGAAAAAGACGGCCACCGATGCCGGAAACAAGGCCTTCTGGGTAAACCGCATCGGTGATTTCGGATTTCTGCTGGGTCTCTTCGTGCTTTTCCGGCAGTTCGGCTCGCTCGATTTTTCAGCCGTCTTTAGCGGCGCAGCGGCCATGCCCGTGGAATCCGCCGGAGCCGGCGTGCTGACCGCAGCCGCGCTGCTGCTGCTGGCAGGCGCTACGGGGAAGTCGGCCCAGATTCCGCTGTACGTCTGGCTGCCGGACGCCATGGAGGGTCCCACTCCCGTCAGTGCGCTGATTCACGCCGCGACCATGGTGGCCGCCGGAGTGTACGTGGTCGCTCGCTCTCACGTTCTTTTCTTGCACGCACCGATGGCTATGACGGCGGTCGCCGTAATCGGCTGCCTGACGGCGCTGCTGGCGGCCACGATGGCACTGGTGCAGACGGACATCAAGAAAGTGCTGGCCTATTCCACCATCAGCCAGTTGGGCTACATGTTCCTGGGCTGCGGCGTCGGCGCATTCACCTCCGGCATGTTTCATCTGATGACGCACGCATTTTTCAAGGGCCTGCTCTTCCTGGGCGCCGGCAGCGTGATTCATGCTCTCGGTGGCGAGCAGGACCTGCGACGCATGGGCGGCCTGCGCCAAAACATTCCCTGGACCTACGGAACAATGCTGATAGCCTCGCTGGCCATCGCCGGCGCGCCGGGCTTTTCCGGATTCTTCAGCAAGGATGAAATCCTGCTGGCGGCGCGCTCCGGACCTCACGCCAATTTGGTGCTTTACACTTTCGGCATTCTGACGGCTGGTTTGACGTCGTTTTACATCTTTCGGCTGCTCTTCCTAGTGTTCCACGGAGCGCCACGATACGACGAATCACAAACGCATGCGCACGAATCCCCGCCCAACATGCTGGTTCCGCTGGTGGTGCTGGCCGTGCTTTCGCTCGCGGGCGGCTGGTGGGCCGCACCGCAACTGATGGGCGAGAGCAATTACTTTGAACGCTATCTTGCGCCGGTGTTTGCTGCGCCCGGCGCCACCCAGGTCGCCGCGGGCGAGACGGCGGTCCGGAGCCCTAGTTTGATAGGCGCGCTGCTGGGCGCGCCCGTAGTGGCCAGCCTGATGGGGTTCCTGGTTGCCTGGTGGCTGTACGTCAAGCGTACCGACCTGCCCGGCTGGCTGGCGGAATCGCTTCGCGGGCCTCATCGCTTGCTGGCGGGCAGGTATTTCGTGGACGAGCTTTACGCGGCGGCTATCGTGCGTCCGCTCCTGTGGCTCTCCACCAACATTTTCTGGCACCGCGTGGACGAGCGTGGCATAGACGCAGCAGTCAACGGCCTGGGCCGCGGCGCCGCGCGGTCCGGCGACCACCTGCGGCGCCTGAATTCGGGCAACACCCGCACCTACGCGGCCTGGGTCGTCGTGGGCGCGGTTCTGCTCACCACCGTGCTGATGTGGATGGCGCCCTAGCATGCAGCCCCCTTTCCTGCTCACGGTCCTGACGTTTCTGCCGCTGGCCGGCGTCGCCGTGCTGCTTCTGTTGCGGCGCGACGACCACACTTGGATCCGCCGCGTGGCGCTTTTCATTTCCGTGGCTGAATTTCTGCTCTCTCTGCTGCTGCTGCGCGGATTTCAGACGGGCACGGCGGCTTTCCAGTTCGAGGAATATCGCCAGTGGATTCCCGACCCGCCGATTTTTTACCACCTGGGCGTAGACGGCATCAGCGTGTTCCTGGTGTTGCTCACTACGTTTTTGATGCCGCTGGCCGTGCTGGCGTCGTGGAAATCCATCGAGAGCGGAGTGCAGGGATTCTACGCCACACTGCTGGCGCTGGAGACGGGCCTGGTGGGCGTCTTCGTCTCGCTCGATCTGTTTCTCTTCTTCCTGTTTTGGGAGGCCATGCTCCTCCCCATGTACTTCCTGATCGGCGTCTGGGGACACGAACGGCGCGTCTACGCGTCGCTGAAATTTGTCCTGTACACCATGCTGGGTTCGATCCTGATGCTGGTCGGCATCATCTGGCTGTACGAGCTGACCGGAACTTTCGACCTGCCCCGCATCGAGGCCCTGCTCATCAGCGGCCAATTGATCCTGTCGCCCGGAACAGAACTTCTGCTGTTTGCCGCGTTCTTCCTGGCGTTCGCCATCAAGGTGCCGCTGTTTCCGCTGCACACCTGGCTGCCCGACGCGCACACCGAGGCGCCTACTGCCGGATCAGTGATCCTGGCGGGCGTGCTGCTGAAGATGGGCACCTATGGCCTGGTGCGTTTTTGCTTGCCGCTTTTTCCCGAATCTGCCCACCGCGCCGCGCCCTACGTCGCGGCACTGGCCATCATCGGCATCCTCTACGGCGGATTGGTGGCCATGGTGCAGACGGACTTGAAGCGCTTGGTGGCCTATTCCTCGGTCAGCCACTTGGGATTCGTCGTCCTGGGCACGTTCGCCTTGGACCCCACGGCCATGCAGGGCGCGCTTTATCAGATGCTCAGCCACGGCGTCTCCACCGGCGCGCTCTTTTTGCTGGTCGGTATGCTGTACGACCGGCGGCATACTCACGAGATCAGCCAATATGGCGGCCTCGCAACGCCCATGCCGGTGCTGGCGGGATTCTTCCTCTTCGTTTCGCTGTCCTCGGCGGGCCTGCCCATGCTCAACGGTTTCGTGGGCGAATTCCTGATCCTGGCCGGCACCTTCCAGCGGCACGCCGCCTGGGCCGCCTGGGCCGCGGCAGGCGTGGTCGTCTCGGCGCTGTACCTGCTGTGGGCCTACCAGCGCGTCTTCTTCGGCGCCGTCACCGTGGAACGCAACCGCGCCTTGCCCGACATAGACCGGCGGGAGCGGCTGATCCTGGTGGCTCTGGCGGCGGTGATCCTGTGGATGGGCGTTGGTTCTGCGGGGTTTACGCGCCGCAGCGAAAGTTCCACGAGAAACATTTTCGAATTGATGAAGCGTCCGGCGGCCTACAACGCCGGCACGGTCACGCCGCCACCTGATCTTCCTGCGGCGGGGGCGCGCTGAATGTTCCCGGGGCGTGAGGACGTACTCCGACTGGCGCCGGAGCTGGTGCTGTGCCTTACCGGCATCGTACTAATGCTGCTCGAACCGTTCTTGAGCCACGCCCGCCGGGCCACCCTGGTTTCCGTGGCCGGCGGCGGCGCCGGACTTGCGCTCGCCGTCACTCTCTACCCTGCCCTGCATCCGGGGCCTGCGTTTGCCGGGCTGTTGCGACTGGATAGCTTCAGCGTTTTCGTTCACGTACTGATCGGGCTGGTCGCGGTGCTGGTCGTGCTCGGCTCGGCCGACTATCTCGGCCGCGAAAACATCCAGCACGGCGAATACTACGCGCTGGTGCTGTTTGCCACTGCGGGCATGGGCGTCATGGCCAGCGCCGCGGAATTGATGACGGCGTTCATCGGCCTGGAGGTTAGCTCCATCTCCACCTACATCCTGGCCGGCTATCGTCGCGACGCGCCCGGCTCGAACGAAGCGGCCATGAAATATTTTCTGCTGGGATCGTTCGCCACGGCATTTTTCCTGTACGGCGTGGCCCTGCTCTACGGCGCCACGGGCAGCACGCGCCTCACACATATGATTCCCACGGCATTGCCCGGAGCGCCGGCGATGCTGCGGCTCGGCCTGGCGCTGGTGCTGGTGGGTCTGGGTTTCAAGGTGGCCGCCGCGCCCTTTCAGTTGTGGGCGCCAGACGTGTACCAGGGCGCGCCCACACCGGTCACAGCGCTGATGGCTTCCGGACCGAAGGCCGCGGCCTTTGCTCTGCTGCTGCGCATTCTCATCAGCGTGGAAGCGGCGGGGCCGTTCTGGTTCTGGGCGCTGTGGATTTCGGCGGCTCTAACCATGTTTGCCGGAAACCTGGCGGCGCTGGTGCAGTCAAATATCAAGCGCATGCTGGCCTACAGTTCGATCGCGCACGCCGGGTACATCCTGGTGGCCGTGGCTGCGGCGGCGGCTTCCGATCAACTGGCTCTGGGCGGCGCGGCCGTGCTCTATTACCTGGCCGCTTATGCGTTGATGACGCTGGGCGCATTCGTCGCAGTGGCGCATTTGGGCGGAGCCTCCGAACGCCACGTCGAAATCAACGACCTGGCCGGCCTGGCCTCCCAGCAGCCGCTCACCGCCGCCTGCTTAACTTTGTTTATGCTCTCCCTGCTGGGACTTCCGGTGACCGCCGGGTTCCTTGGAAAATTCTATATTTTCAACGCCGCGCTGGCCTCCCACTTGATAGTGCTGGCCGTCCTGCTGGCCCTGAACAGCGTCATCGCCGCGTTCTATTATTTGCGTGTGCTGGTGGTGATGTACATGCGCGAGCCGCAGCCGGACCGGTCACCTGCGCCCATTCCTTGGGCCGTGGCGACGGTGCTGCTCGTCTCCGCTGCGGGCACGCTCTACCTCGGCCTGTTCCCCGGACGCGTCATGGCCTTCGCCGCGCAAGCCGCCCTCTCACTCCCGCTTCGGTAGTTCTGGCTAACCTGGAAAATTAATACGCCAGGACTGGCGCCTGGCGGAGGTAGCGGTCGCTGGTGAGCTGCGCGAGCATGAATGCGGCTACGTCGGCTCGCGAGATGCGTCCGATGGTCACGCCGGTCAGATCGGTGAGCACGCGGTAGTTTCCTGTCGCCGGGCCGTTGGTGAGAAGCCCTGGGCGCACGATGATCCACTCGAGGCCGCTGCTGCGGATGATTTCTTCCTGCCTGTCCTTGTCGTCGTAAATCCTCTTGGTAAACAACGGGTGGAAAAACTTGTCATACAGGAAACCGCCATGGCCCAGAGTTTCGCGGACTCCGACTCCGGTAATGCAGATCAGCCTGCGGACTCCGTTCCGGTCCATGGCCCGCAGCAGATTCTTCGTCCCTTCCGAAAAGAGCGTGGTGGGACGAAACCATTTTCGTGTGCCCAGACTGGAAAGAATGGCGTCTTGCCCGGCCACGGCCGCATCCACGGATGCCGGATTCAAGATATTCCCCACAACGACACGGAGGCGCTCATGCCGGATCTGCATCTTCGCGGGATCACGCACCAGCGCGGTGACGTCGTGATTCTGCTCGAGCGCCTGCTGCACGAGTTGCTTTCCCGTGCCACCGGTAGCGCCAATAATCAGGAGTTTCACGGCCCCGCCGCATCATAGCGCGCCAGTCGAAGTGGCGAAATACGGTGCTCGAAATCCTGGGGAGATCGGTTGGCCGTGCTGCGAACTCGGGCTTTCGGGCTATAATCCCGGCGTTCCGGGGCTCGTTTCAGCAGGGGTCAAACGGGGCCGACGGACCGCCCCGGTTCGCGATCTCCCTGGGTTTGGAGCAAACGATTCCATGACTTCGCCAATCGCGCCTGCGATCGCGCCAGAGAACGCCCGGTTTGGGCTGGGCGGCCATCCGCGCGGCTTGATGACGCTTTTTTTCACCGAAATGTGGGAGCGCTTCAGCTATTACGGCATGCGCGCGCTGCTGGTGCTGTTCATGACTGCTTCGCTGGCCAACGGCGGGCTCGGCATGGACGTCGGGAATGCCGGCGCGGTCTACGGCCTGTACACCTCGATGGTCTACCTGCTTTGCCTCCCGGGAGGCTGGGTCGCCGACAAGCTCTGGGGACAGCGCAAAGCAGTTTTCGTGGGCGGCTGCATCATTGCCGCCGGCCATTTTTCCATGGCCATTCCTGCGGTGCCCACCTTCTACCTGGGCCTGACTCTGATCGTCCTGGGGACCGGTCTTCTCAAGCCCAACGTCAGCGCCATGGTCGCGGATCTTTATCCCGAAGGCGGCGCCCGTCGCGACGCCGGCTTCTCCATCTTCTACATGGGCATCAATCTGGGAGCGTTTCTGGGTCCGTCGCTGTGCGGCCTCATTGGCGAGCGCTACAACTTTCATTTGGGCTTTTCTCTGGCCGGCATCGGGATGGTCCTGGGACTCATCCAGTACCGGCTGGGAGGAAAACACCTGGGCCACGCGGGGCAATTCAGGGGCAACGATCCAGCGCACGTTCTGGCCCAGCGCAGCCGGACGTTTTATCTCATCGCGGGAGCCGTCGCGGCGCTGGCAGTGCTCTTCGGCCTCCTGGTTTCCTCGGGCTCACTCGCCATCACCATCCAAGAGGTGGCTGCGTGGCTCGGTGTCGGCATCCTCGTTCTCAGCGGCGCCTTCTTTCTCTATCTCTTTCTTGCGGGCGGCCTGACCGGCACTGAGAAAAAGCACCTGGTGGTGATCATCTGGCTGTACCTGCTGGCGGCCGTGTTCTGGTCCGGCTTCGAGCAGGCCGGCTCGTCGCTGAACCTCTTCGCCCGTGACCTGACCGACCGCACCGTCGCCGGATGGGAAATGCCCGCCAGTTGGCTGCAGAACGTCAACCCGATCCTCATTATAATCTTCGCGCCGGTCTTCGGATGGCTGTGGACCTGGCTGGCCAGCCGCAAGATCAGCCTCGCGGCGCCGCTGAAGTTTGTTCTGGGGCTGTTCGGCTTGGCCGCCGGCTTTTTCGTCATTTCCTGGGGAGCGGCGAATGCCACCGAGGCGACGCGCGTCTCGATGTCCTGGCTCGTGGTCACTTATTTTCTGCATACCGCGGGCGAGCTCTGCCTCTCGCCGGTGGGGCTTTCCTCGATGACCAAGCTCGCGCCGCAAGGACGCGTGGGCCAGATGATGGGCGTGTGGTTCATCGCCGCGGCCCTGGGCAACCTGATGGCGGGCCTGGCGGCTTCGCGCCTGGAAGTGCTGGCGCCGAGCGCGCTGTTCTGGAGCGTGGCGTGGTTTGCGGCGATTGCCGGCGCGGTGGCGCTGCTATTCAGTCCGATTATGAGGCGCCTGAGCCGCGGAGCGGATTGAATCGGCTTAGGCGTTCAGGTTGGTCAATAGCTCGCTTGCGAGAAAGGCTCGCGACGACGTTGCGAAGACCGTGAACAGTCTGCGCGGGTCGCTGCTATACGACAAGGAATACTCGACTCCCCGAAATAACTCCCGAAAAAAGGCGTCGAGATCCGGCTGAGCGGTTTCCCGCGTGGAATCGCGATTCGGCGCCAGCAGCCGGTCATTGAAGAAGAGCTCGATCTCCCGGCCGTTGAAGCGAAATTTGCCCCCCAGGCCCGGCTCCGCTTCCAGGCGCTGGCAGGCCGTCAGAGCCGCACGCGCCGCCTGCTGCAAGCGGTCCTGATTGCTGCCGTCGAGCGGCGCTTTGCGATTGTAGCGGACACCCAGGCGATTGTCGGTGTGGTCCAAGCTGTAGTCGCCCTCTTGCCCGATCAGGACCACTCCCGGACCCGCCGGCACGTGCCGGTAGTCGGCCACGTCCAGCAACAGGTCCCCGAAGACTTGAGCTTGAATCCAATTGTGAAATACGGGAATGAGCGGCGCCAGGTCCAGTTCCCCCGCGTCTGCGATGCGCAGCTTGACGTTGACGTGCTGAAGCTCCATCAGGCGGCGGTCCCTTTAGTGTGGGCCACCGCCGGCGCCGGCCCCGATGCCGTCGGGGCCGGCGTGCTCATCCGCTGGTAGCAACTGTGCGCGGCCTCAACGAACAGATGCGCTTCATCAATCCGGTAGCGCGCCGAGTCTGCGGTGTAGGCCTCCTGGGCCTTATCGTGAGCGGCCAGCAGGTACTGCGCGAATTTCCCGCCGGCGAAGGGGTCGAAGAATTTCTGCGTGTCGCAAAATCGCGCGCGAAATTCATCCACGATCTGCTCGGGGTCGTCGGAGATATCGGTGAATTCGAGCCGCACCAGCCCTTTGGCGGCGCGCAGCATGGCCTCATACGCCGACTGGCCCGCCTGTTCGATCTGGCCGTTTTCAAGCGCCACCTGGGCCTCAAAGACTCCCCGCTCGGCGCCGGCCAGATCAAAATCGATGCACGAAACCACTTCTCCCGCGCATTCACCGATTCCCAGGTCGCCCAGACTGTATTCGCGGGGATCACCCCAATCGGTGAAGATGGTCCGATCCGACGGATCGGCCGGCGGGTGCGAAAGGTCTTCCAGCAAACCTTTCAGTTCCGCCTTGCCCATGCGCTTGATGAAATCCTTGAACAGCTCTCCGTCCTTGCGGCCGGCGGCGTATCGCTCCGTGAGGCGCTCGACCACTTCGGGAATATTTTTCGAGGGGATGGCCATCACCGGCATTCCGTAGGAACCCGCGTTGTGTCCCCACTCGCCGCCCAGGACCACCTGGAAGTGCGGCACGGCGTATCCGCCGATCTTGCGGCTGACGCCGTAGAAGCCCAGGTCCGCTGCATGATGCTGGCCGCAACTATTGAAGCAGCCGCTGATCTTGATGTGCAGGTTTTGCACGGACTCGTCCAATTGAACGCTCTTCTCCACCAGCCGGCTGCGCAGCTCTGCCGCGAGGCCCCTCGAGGATGAAATGCCCAGCTTGCAGGTGTCCGTCCCCGGGCAACTGGTGATATCCGCGATGGACTCGGCCCCGGGATCGGCCAGGCGCACGGCGTGCAGCGCCTTGTAGAGCTCGAAGAGGTCGCTCTGGCTCACCCAGCGCAACACGATATTCTGCTCAACGGTGGTGCGAATTGTTTCGCGCGTGAACCGGCGGGCAATCTCCGCCAGCGCCCGCAACTGGTTGGCGGTGATGTCGCCGAGCGGCAGCGCAATCGTGACCACCAGGTAGCCGGCCTGTTTTTGCGCGCGAGTATTACTCTTCGCCCAGCGCATGAAAGCGGGATCGGCGCTGGGCGCGGGCCATTCCCCGATGCGCCGCAGCGGAGTCTCCTGGAATTTCTCGGCGCCCTCGATATATTCCGTCCAGCGCGGATCGGACGGCAGAGTCTTGCGCTCTTCGAGCACCAATTCCTTGAATTTTTCCATCCCCAAATCTTGAATCAGGAATTTGATGCGCGCCCGGGCGCGATTCTTTTTCTCGCCCAATCTCGCGAACACGCGCGCCATGGACTGCGCCAGCGGCAGAATCTCCTCCGCCGGCACGAACGCGTCGAAAAGTTTCGCCTGGTACGGCACGGCGCCCAGTCCACCGCCGGCGTACATCTCGAAGCCGCGCTGCTCCTGGCCGTTCTCGACGCGCTTGGCGGCGATGAAGCCCAAATCGTGCAAATTGGTGAGGCCGCAGGGATGCTGCGCGCAGCCGCTGAACGCCGGCTTAAACTTTCTGCCGAAATTCTGGCAATCCGGATGGCCCAACAGGAATTTGGAAAGCGCGCGGGCGTAGGGCGTCACGTCGAACGTCTCATCCGGGCAGACCCCGGCATACGGACAGGCGGTCACGTTGCGCACCGAATTTCCGCAGGCCTCGCGCGTGGTGATCTGCGCAGCGGCCAGGCGCCGCATCAGGCTGGGCGTATTTTCGATGTGCACGTAGTGAAGCTGAAAATCTTGCCGCGTGGTCACGTGGGCGATGCCGTCGGAGTACTCCTCGGCTAGCTCCGCCATGGTCTCGAGTTGCGCGGCGTTGAGCCCGCCGGCGGGAATCTTGATGCGCTGCATGCCCGGAGCATCCCACAAGGTGTTGGGGCCCTTGGTCAGATCGCCCGAGGCATAGGCCATCTCCTGCACTTTTTCGCCGTCGTGGCGCTGGCCGTTGTCGTAGCGCTGCCCATACACGCCCCGGCGCAGGCGCGTCTCGGCAAAGAGGCGCTCGTCCAGCTTGCCCTGCTTGCGCAGCACGATCTCCGTCTCGAAGATGTCAATTTCACGCGCCAGACTCTCCGGCAACTTTCCGGAGAGCTGTTCCTGCCACAGCGCATTCGAGGCTTTCATGGTGCGATGTCTCCCCAAAAACAAAAAGCCCGCCGGGACTTGGTGTCCGACGGCGGGTCCGATTAGAGCTAAGCTGGATTAGGACTTAGAGCTACCCGGCAGACGTCGGCGCAGTTGCACAACAACAGGCGCAACAGCACTCGCACGTCATTCGGATAAACCCTTGCACGTTCGATAGACTACTCGCACGCATCCCGGGTGTCAACAGGAAAGTCTGCTGACAACCAAAGGCCCGCAGGACGCGCAAGAGCGCTCCTGCGGGCCTTCGAGCCAACTGCGGGAACGAGGCCTTACACCACTTTGATGAAGATGATGGCGAATGTGTACAGCGCCATGGACTCGATCAGCACCAGCGCCAGAATCAGCATGTTCTGAATAACGCCGGCGGCGCCGGGATTGCGCGCCATGCCTTCCGACGCCGCTGCGGAAGCCTTGCCCTGCGCGTAGCCGCAGCCCGCCGAAGCGATGGCCATGGAAAAGCCCGACGTGATGGCCACCCAGTTGGTGGCTGGGGCCGCTCCGCCCGCTTCCTGGGCGAAGGCCGCAGGAGCCAGCAGGCATACGGCCAGCAATGCCAATGCGACCGTGGCAAACATCCTCTTGTTCATCTGTTTCTCCTTGCTCTATGAAATGGCCGCTCGGAGGTGGTTCCCGACATCCTCGTGCAGCCGGGCTCACGCGAGACGGCGTACCGGATCATGCCTCAAATAATAATTGGACTAGTGCTCGTCGTGCCCGCCGCCCACCGCCCCGCCGAGATAGATCACCGGCAGAATGGTGAACACAAACGCCTGCACGAACGCCACGAAAATATGCAATATGATGAAAATCACGGGCGCCAGCAACGGCAACGGCGCCAGCAGGTTGCCGAGGGCATTGGCCTGCGCGGCAAAAAGCAGCAGCGCCAGCGTCAGCCCCAGGAAAATCACGTACAGCATCTCGCTGACCATCATATTGACCCACAGACGCACGGTGAGCGAGAGCAGGCGCGCCAGATGGCTGACCGCTTCGACGACCACCATCAGCGGCGAAAGGTAGATATTCGGCCCCATGAAATGCTTGCCGTACTTCACCGGGCCGTGCTTGCGCAATCCGCACCAGTGGTAATAGAGAAAAACCACGATGGCGCAGCCCAGCGGAACCGGCACGAACGCCGTGGGCGACTCCAGGCCGGGAACCAAACTCACCAGATTTGAAATCAGGACGAATAGCCCGATGCTGCCGATCATCGGCATGTAGCGCAGCGCCCCGTGGCCGGCGTTGTTCTCGAGTAGGTCGGCCACGCCCAGCGACATCGGATTGCGCAGCAGCGTCTCCATGCACTGTTGCGTGCCGCCGGGATTTTCGACAGAAAGGCGCCGCTTGAGCCACAGGAAAAACACCACCGCAATGCCGAACACCAGAAACTCCATGGCCAGATGGTTGGGAATCGGGTACTCGGGATTGTGAGGATGAATGCCCAGCGCCGTCAGCAGCGCCAACGCCGGCTTGCCCAGGAGCGCGTTGACCAGCCTGGTGATCCAGAGTATGTGTTCTTCCATCGGCTTACCTGTTCAACTCCGATTCGCTCCGGTCTACGAGCCGCGCCTGACGCTGTCGCGCACGCCGGATGACAGCAGCTCCCAGGCCAACCCCACAACCACACCCGCGGCCGATGCGAACAGACCGGCCAGTACGGAAATTGCGGGAAACCAAGTACGGGTGAGAATAACATAGACCGCGCCGAGCAATAAAGCGAAGCGCCCAAAAAATTTAAAATATGCGCTCCGAGGCACGGGCGCCGTCCGCACTTCCGCCGGCGGCCCCGCCGGTGACCCCGCTTGTGAACGCGCTTGGGACTCCACTTGCGCCAGCGCAGCCGCGCCAAACGCCTGCACGCTGCCCTTGAGCCAGCGGAAATTCAACCAGGAGAGCACCGCTCCCAATACCAGCCCCAGCGCCCCACGCCAGCCCCAGCGCCATCCAGCCCACGCCGCTCCCAAGCCACCCATCATCAGCGTCAGCCACTCGATTCGCCGCAGCGTGGCGCTGCCAAACGGCTCATTGGCCATCCGTATTCCTTTTCCCAGTCAGGCGCCGCAAGACCTCGTAGATTCCAGCCGCGAAACCCAGCGCGCCCAGGATCAGCGCCAGCGCAGGCGACGTCCCCAGCCTGCGGTCGAGCAGGTATCCCGCGCCGGCGCCGATGACCACCGCCCCGACCAGCACAAACGGCAGGTCCAGCGCGGCGGCAAGCTGATAGACAAAGCGCCCGGGGCCGGGCGGCCGGGGAGAGTTCGGACCTGGATTCTCAGCGCCCAAGTATGGCAGCGGGCAAAGTAAGCGAATGAGTGGCCATCTGTATGAACGGCTCGGGGTAGATGCCGGCGATAAGCGTGACCGCGCACATCACCGCCAGGGCCACCGACTGCGCGGGCGTCACGCTCACTTCAGCCGCGGCGCCGGGCTCGAGCAACCAGGCGTGCACCACGACGCGGAAATAGTAGTAAAGCGCCGGCACAATATAGAGCGCGCCGAAAATGGCCAGATAGTAGTGTCCGGTCTGAATCAGCGCCAGGAAGATGTAGTACTTTCCGATAAACCCGGCCAGCGGAGGTATTCCGGCCAGCGACAGCATGAAAATCAGCAGCAGCACCGCGGACGCGGGGCTGCGGTGAATCAGGCCGTTCATGTCGTCGAGTTCGTCGCCGATCAACCCCTGTCGCCGCAGCACGATGATGATGGCGAATGCGCCAGCGGTCATGAAGGCGTATGCGAAGAGATAAAACGCGATTCCCGTCATGCCGGTGGCGTTCCCTTCGGGTCCCGACATGGCCGCCACCAAGCCCAGCAGGACGTATCCGGCGTGAGAGATGGAGGAGTACGCCAGCATGCGCTTCACGTTGGTTTGCGTGAGCGCCGCGAAATTGCCGATGGTGAGAGAGGCTACGGCCACCACGGCGATAATGCCGATCCAGTCCACGCGCACCGGCCAGAAACCGTAGATGAACAGGCGCAGCAGCAGCGCGAAGCTGGCCGTCTTGGAAGCCACGCTGATGTACGCGGTGACGGTGGTGGGCGCTCCTTCGTAAACGTCGGGCGCCCACTGGTGGAAGGGCACGGCGGCTACCTTGAAAAACAGGCCGGCGGCCACCGTGGCAATCGCCAGGAACGCCAGCAGCTTGCCCGGCCCATCCAGTCCCTGTTCGAGCGCCGAACGCAGCACGTCAATATTGGTGCGAGGCAGCATCAGCGGCATGCCCATGGGCCCGCGCACATCGGCCATGGCGCTGATCCCGTACAGCAGCGAAAATCCATACGCCAGCAGGCCCGAGCTGAACGCTCCCAGCAGAAGATATTTGACCGCGGCCTCGTTTGACCGCCGCTGCCCGCGCAGAAAGCCGGCCAGGATATAGAAACTGATGGCCATGGTTTCCAGACCCAGGAACATCACGATCAGGTCGTACCCCGAAGCCATGAACATCATGCCGACCGTGGCGAACAGCAACAGCGCGTAGTATTCCCCGTGATGCTCCTGCTCGATCTGCATATAGCGGACCGAAAGCAGGATCACCAATGCCAGGGCCACCAGAAAAATCATGCTGAAAAAGATAAAGAACGGGTCCACCACAATCGAACTGGTAAATCCGCCGACCGGATCGGGGCCCAGCTCCGTGTGCAGCCGGTACAGGGAAACGCCGCTGAAAAACACGCCCATCATGGCGAATATGGCGTTGCCGGTTTTGTCCCGCACGCCCAGCATGAAGTCAAAAACCAGTATGGCCAGGCCAAACAGCGCCAGCTCGACCTGCGGCAGGATCAGAAAGAAATCGTGAGAGATGGTATCCATCGGTGTGGTCTAGCGCTTCTCTCCCGGAACCTGCGCAGCAACGGTTGCAGGCGATTCCGCCGATGCCAGAGCGGGCTGAGTCTCCCGCGGCAACTGCGGCAACTGGGGCGCGACGACTGGCGACGGCGCAGCGGCAGCCCCTGCGGTGTTGTAATAGCCGGGGTTCACCTGTTGGACGATCTGCTGCACCGGCTTCTCGAGAATGTCAAACAGAGGTTTCGGGTAGATGCCGATCCAGAAGGCCAGGGCCACTAGCGGCAGCAGCGTGGCGTATTCGCGCGCGTTCAGATCGGGCAGATGCTCATTGGCGGGATTGGTCACCGCGCCGAACATCACGCGCTGGTAGAGCCAGAGCAGATAGGCCGCGCCGAGCACGATGCCGACCACCGCCCAGGCCGTCCAGGCCACGCTTACTTGATATACCCCGCTCAGAATCGTGAACTCGCCGATGAATCCGTTCAGAAGCGGCAGGCCCAAGGAGCTGAGCGTCATGATCAAATAGATCGCCGCGAAGCTGGGCATGGGCGTGGAGAGCCCGCCAAACTCCGAGATCAGACGGGTGTGCCGCCGCTCGTACAGCACGCCGACGAGCAGGAAGAGCGCGCCGGTGGAAATTCCGTGATTGATCTGTTGGATGATGCTGCCGGCCAAGCCATGCGGCGTGAGGGCGAAAATGCCCAGCGTGCAGAAGCCCAGGTGGCTCACCGAGCTGTAGGCGATGAGCTTCTTCATGTCCTTCTGCATCATGCACACCAGCGCGCCGTAGATGATGCCGATGATCGAGACTACCATCAGGATGTTGATGATCTGCTGCCGCGCGCCGGGCTCGCCGGGCAAAAGCGGCAGAGAAAACCGCAGAAAACCGTAGGTGCCCATCTTCAACAGCACGCCCGCCAGGATCACCGAGCCGGCCGTGGGCGCCTCGGTGTGCGCGTCGGGAAGCCAGGTATGGAATGGAAACATGGGCACCTTGATGGCAAAGGCAAAGAAAAAGCCCCAGAAGAGGTACTGCTGCATCAGCGTGGAAAGCTGCGGCGCCGCGGCCAGCAGCGTCGGCACGTCGAAGGTGTACGGCTGCCCGGTGACCTCATGGGCGCGATAATACAGGGCCAGAATGGCGAGCAACATCAGCACAGAGCCGGCCAGGGTGTACAGGAAAAACTTGATGGCCGCGTACAGCCGCCGATCGCTGCCCCACACCCCGATCAGGAAGTACATCGGTACCAGCATCACTTCCCAGAACAGATAGAAGAGGAAAAAATCCAGGGCCATGAAAACGCCCAGCATGCCCACCTGCAGCAGCAGGAACAGGATGTAGTACTCCTTCTTGCGCAACTGGATGGCGCTCCAGGAAGAAAGAATGGAAATGGCGCCCAGCGCGGTGGTCAGCATCACCAGCAGGTAACTGATGCCGTCAATCCCCAGTGTGTAGCGCGCGCCGATGGAGGGAATCCAGTCCACGCTCTCGCCGAACTGATAGCCGGCCACGGCCGTGTCAAACCGCCACAACAGCGGCAGCGACACCAGGAAGCCCAGCAGCCCGAAAGCGTTGCCGAGCACGCGGTGGGCGTTTTCGCTTTCCCGCGGAATAAACAGCAGCAGCAACGCCCCCACCAGCGGCGTAAGCAGAATCACCGTCAGTATATGACTGTCGTAGAATTGCATTCCCGTCCTCGCCTTCCTATCGCCACATGTTGAATGGCGTGACCCCGGTGATGCGCAAGTAGTATCCCAGGAACACCAGTACGCCGAGCACCATCAACAGCGCGTAGTTGGCAACGCGCCCGCCCTGCAGCATGCGCACCGGAATGCTCAGCACCCGGACGATCAGCGCCATCAGGTTCACCAGCCCGTCCACGATCCAGGTATCCCACCACATCGAAACGGTAGAACTAAATCGCGTCAGCCAGCCCGTGCCGTTCACTCCCAGGCCATCCACGATACCCCGGTCAAACGACGCCAGCGCGTTGCCCAGGTCTTTGCCGCGGTTCACGAACATGGCGTCGTAAATCTGGTCCACGTAATACTTGTTGTAAAGCAGCCGGTACAGCCCGTTCCATTTCGCTGCCAGCGTCTCGGGGATCGAAGGGTTCTTGAGGTAAAGGTGTCGGGCCAGAAAGATGCCGGCCAGCGCAATCACCACCGAGGCCAGCATCAATCCGTATTCCGTGGTGTGTGACAGCGCGTGCGCCTCCTCGGCCGCTTCGGCGTGGCGCACGATCACCGGCTCCAAGAATTGCGCGAAGCGGTCGCCGCCGCCCAGCACTGCCGGCACGCCGATCCATCCGCCCACCACCGACAGCGCCGCCAGAATCATCAGCGGCACGGTCATGGAAGGCGGCGATTCGTGCAGGTGATGCTCAGCCTCGTGAGACACTCGCGACTCGCCGAAGAAAGTCATGTTCACCAGGCGAAACATATAAAACGCCGTCATGCCCGCGGTCACCCATCCAAGGACCCACAGCACAGGATGGGTCTCAAACGCGGCTGCCAGGATGGCGTCCTTGCTGAAGAAACCGGCCAGCGGCGGGATGCCCGCGATGGCTATGGTGGCGACCATGAACGTCTTGGCGGTAATGGGAATCTTGCCCCACAGCGCGCCCATTTTGCGCATGTCCTGCTCGCCGGACATGGCGTGGATGACGCTGCCCGATCCAAGGAAGAGCAGGGCTTTGAAAAACGCGTGGGTCATCAGGTGAAAAATTCCGGCGGTGAATGCGCCGGCGCCCAGCGCCAGAAACATGTAACCCAACTGGCTGACGGTCGAATAGGCCAGCACGCGCTTGATGTCGTTCTGCACCAAACCCATCGTTGCCGCGAAAATCGCGGTCAGAGCGCCGATGGTGGCCACCGCCGCCAGCGCCGCCGGCGCAAGCTGAAATACGGCGTTCATTCGCGTGACCATGTACACTCCCGCCGTCACCATGGTCGCCGCGTGAATCAGCGCGCTGACCGGCGTGGGACCTTCCATGGCGTCCGGCAGCCAGACGTACAGCGGAAGCTGCGCAGACTTGCCGATGGCGCCGACAAACAGCAGTAGCGCGATGGCCGTCATCACGCCGTCGCCCACGGCAAATCCGCCGGCTTGCAGCGCCGGCCCAATCTCCGTGAAGCGAATGGTTCCCAGCGCGCCCGCCAGGCCGAACAGTCCCAGAATGAATCCGGCGTCACCGACGCGGTTGACGATGAAGGCCTTCTTGCCCGCGTCGGCGGCCGACTTGCGCAGGAAGTAAAATCCGATCAAAAGATAACTGCACAGCCCCACGCCTTCCCAGCCCACGAACAGCAGCAGCAGGTTGTTGCCCAGCACCAGCATCAGCATCGAAAACATGAACAGGTTCAGGTAGCCGAAGAAACGGTAGTAGCCGCCATCGTGGCCCATGTATCCGATCGAATAGACGTGGATGAGAAAGCCGACTCCGGTGACTACAAACAGCATCACCGCCGACAGCGGATCGAGCAACATGCCCCACTGCGCGTTGAAATTGACCAGCCGGCCCGCCCCCGTGTACATGGCCCCGGCCGGCACCCAGTCGAAGAGCACCACCTCCACCACGCGCTCTTCCACCGGACGCCCGAGCAGCTGCCAGATGGCGCCAAAAGCGTACAGCATGGCCAGAAACACGCTGCCCACGCAGACCACGCTGACCGGTCCATTGCTCAGGCGCCGCCCGAAAAACAGCATCAGCGCCGCGCCCGCCAGCGGAAACAGCGGGATCAGCCAGATGTGCGCAAGAAAGTATTCAGACGGCATGGAAATTGTCTGCCCCCGTCCGCTGCCCGGTCCCGGCGGCGCTTACCATTTCAGGATGTCCATTTCGTCCGCCAGCACCGTCTCGCGGTTGCGGAAAAACGCAATGATGATCCCCAGCCCCACCGCCGCTTCCGCCGCCGCGTCCGTGATAATGAAAATGGCGAAGATCTGGCCTTCCACCGATCCCACTAGCCGCGAAAACGCCACCAGATTAATGTTCACCGCGTTCAATATCAGCTCGATGGACATCAGAATGATGATCACGTTGCGGCGCGTCACCACGCCCACGATCCCGATCGAGAATAGCGCCAGGCTCAAGAACAGGTAATGCCCGATCGGAACCATTTCTCAGATCCTCTTCTTGGCCATGACCACGCCGCCGATCATGGCCACCAGCAAAAGCACTGACGCAATTTCAAACGGCAACACGTAGGTATGGAAAAGGCCCCAAGCCACCTGTTCGGTATTGGGCTCGAGCGCCTCCGCCGGAGCCGCCGGCAGCGCATACAGGCTCTGGCGGCTGACCAGGATGGCCGCAAAGGCCTGCGCTCCCAGCACGGCCGTCAGCAACAGGGCCACGTACCATCGCCGGTTGAACTGCACCTGGTGCAAAGCCACGTCCAGGTTCACCAGCATGATCACAAACACATACAGCACCATAATTCCGCCGGTATACAGGATGATCTGCACGATAAAGAGAAATTCAGCGCGCAGCGACAAGAAGATGCCCGCCGTGGCCAGAAGCGCCGTGGCCAGAAAAATGGCGCTGTGCACCACGTTGCGCCGAGTCACGACTAATACCGCCGCAACCACCGCCATCGCCGCAAAAAAGTAAAAGACCACCAGGTCAAGCATTTCCGGCCGTCTCTTCCTCGCCGATCTTCCTCACTTCTTGCTTTTCGCCGATCCACACCAGATATGCCGCCGCAACCACCGTGAGCGCCGTGGTCAGCGGGAACGACTGCCACCAACGCCAGCCCAGCCCGCGTTGCAGCGCCAGTGCCACTGCGATACCGGCGAAGTTGACCATTCCCACCGGCAGCAAGAATTGCCAGCCCAGACGCATCAACTGGTCGAACCGGTAGCGTGGAAACGTGAACCGCAGCCACATGAATACATACAGGTACGCCCCCACCTTGGCCAAAAACCAGAATGCGCCGTGCAGGCCCGGCTTGACCCCGGCCAGCAAGCTGCCGGCCGGAGCGGCTACCGGAGCCGCCAACAACAGCGCCAGACCGCCGCACAGCAGCCCCACCACGGCCATGAACCCCTTCTGCACACTCACCGGCTGCTTCGGCGCGCGGTAGAAGCAATACGCGGCCACCAGCAGCATCAGCAGCGCCGGCAGATAGTCCAGAAAATCGAGCAGGGGCGTGCCCGCAAACGGCCGCAGCCCGCCACCCAGAAAGAGAATCGTGGCGATCGAAGCCACCACAATCATGTTCGTGTATTCGGCCAGGAAGTAGAGCGCCCAGCGGAATCCGCTGTACTCGGTCATGTAGCCGGCCACCAGCTCGGATTCGGCTTCGGGCATGTCAAACGGCGCGCGATTGGTCTCGGCAATCGAAGCCACCAGGTACACAAAAAATCCCACCGGCGCCGCAAAGATGAACCACACTCCGTCCTGCGCCTGCCGTTCGACAATGCCTGAGGTCGAAAGCGTCCCGGCCAGCAGCAACGCCCCAACCACCGCCATCCCCGCGGAGGTTTCGTAACTGACCAACTGGGCTGCGCTGCGCAGCGCGCCCAGCAGTGAATAATGACTGTTGGACGCCCAGCCGCCCAGCACGATGCCGAATATGCCCAGTGCTCCCACGCCCAAAATGAAGAGCAGGCCGATATTCAGGTCCGCGATCAGGAAGACCGGACCGATCGGTACGGCCGAAAGCGCCAGCATGGCCGCAGTCACCGAAATCAGAGGCGCTCCCCAAAAAATATAGCGGTCGGCGTCTTCCGGAATGATGTCTTCTTTCAGCAGCAGCTTCACCGCGTCGGCAATGGGCTGCAACAGGCCGTGCGGTCCCACGCGCATCGGTCCCAAACGCACCTGCATATCCGCCATCACCTTGCGCTCGACCAGCACGATGTAGCCCGCCACCAGCGGCAACACCAGCACAATCGCCAGCGCGCATACCAGCGGCACCAGATGCGGCCACTGCAAAATTGCGTTCAGATCCATCGCTCGCGCACGCTCCAAAACTTCCCGGTCACTTGAAGCCGCACCCGCTGCGGCTCCTTGCGCATCGGGCCTACCGGTCCACTTCTCCCAGCACGATATCCAGCGTGCCGATGATGGCCACCACGTCCGCCACCAAGTGGCCGCGCACCATCTGGTCCAGCGCCTCCAGATTGATCAGCGACGGCGGCCGGATGCGAACACGGTACGGCTGAACGGTGCCGTCACTCACGATGTAGTAGCCCAGCTCGCCCTTGGGGGCCTCCACCGAGTGGTACACCTCGCCCGGCGGCGGTTTCAGTACCTTGCCCACTTTGCCCAGGATGGGACCGGTGGGAATTTTCTCGATGGCCTGCAGGCAGATCTTCCGCGATTGCCGCATCTCTTCCATGCGCACCAGGTAACGGTCGTAGGTGTCTCCGTTTTTCCCTGTGGGAATGGAAAACTCAAACTGGTCGTACGCCGCGTAGGGCACGGCTTTGCGAAGGTCCCACTGGACTCCGCTGGCGCGCAACACCGGCCCGGTCACGCCCATGGCAATCGCATCATGGGCGCTGAGGATGCCGATGCCCTTGGTGCGGCCCACCCAGATGCGGTTCTCGGTCAGCAGCGCTTCGTATTCGTTCACCCGGCGGTCAAAGTCCTTGCAGAAGCGCTCCACGTCCTTCTCGAACGCGTCGTAGGCCTCGTACTGCAGCCCGCCGACGCGAAATGCGTGCGTGGTCAGCCGCGCCCCGCAGTAGTTCTCGAAAATCTTCAGTATCTCTTCGCGCTCCCGCAGGCAATAAAACAGCGGCGTGAGCGCCCCGATATCCAGCGCGTGCGTGCCCAGCCAGAACAGGTGGCTGGCAATCCGCCCCAGCTCGGTGAGAATGGTGCGGATGACTCGCGCCCGCGGCGGCGCCTCCGCTCCCAGCAGCTTCTCCACCGCCTCGCAATAGCCCAGGCCGTTTGAGACCGCGGCGATGTAGTCCATGCGGTCCACGTACGGCGCGAACTGCTGGTAGCTGCGATGCTCGGCGATCTTCTCGACGCCGCGATGCAGATAGCCGATCACGCACTCCGAGCCCACCACCTTCTCGCCGTCCAGCCGCAGTTTCACGCGCAGCACCCCGTGCGTCGAAGGGTGCTGCGGCCCCATATTGAGAATGATTTCGTCCGCGCCGAGGACCGTGGTCTCCACACCGCTGCCGCCGGGGATGCGCGTCGCGCCCATGGCCTACTGTCCGCTCTCGATGCCCAGGTTTTCCCGCACCCAGGCGTCATCCTGTTGCAGGATGTCGTAGTCCTTGCGCAGCGGGAAACCCTCCCACTCCTCCGGCAGCAGCAGGCGTTTCAGGTTGGGGTGTCCGGCAAAAACGATCCCGAACATGTCATAGACTTCGCGCTCCAGCCAGTCGGCGGTCGGCCAGATCCCAGACACGCTCGCCACGGGCTGGCCCTCGCCCACCTGGGCTTTGATCCGAAGCCTTTCCTGCTTGGGGAAGGAATAGAGGTTCAGCACCAGATCAAAGCGCTTTTCGCGCTTGGGCCAGTCCACCGCCGTCAGGTCGGTCAGCAGATCGAACTGCTCGTCATCCCGCGTGAATTGGGCGGCTTCCAACAGGTGATCGAGCGACACTACCAGGATGGCCTGCTTGCGGTCCGTCCAGGCCTCGCGCAGTGCTTCGCCGAAGCGCGCCCGGTAGCGTTTCACCAATTCGTTGTCGAGAGCCACCGGCCCTTCCTTGGGCGGCGCGGGAGGCCTCGGCGGAGCCGCGGCCGCAGGCTTGGCCGGCGCGGCAGGACTCGCCGCGCTCTCGGAACCCTTGGGCGGAACCGGCGGTTGCTTTTCTTCTGGTCCGTTGGTCATGAGTCCGGAAGACAACCGGCGCAGACGAGCGGCGCCGGCACGGGTGCGGGCTGTACTTGCAGCCCGCTGCAAACACTGGAAAACCGAACCGTAGTTTCTAACACACGGCGGAAAACAACGTCAACGACTTCCCCCAAGCCGGCGGCAGCGTCATTTGACTGCGATGATAAAATAGATATGTAGGGTTGTGCGCTCACCCGCAGCCCGCAATCGAGGCCAAGAACACCTCTAGCGGGAAAATCGCCGTATGAAAAAAATCCCCGGCGCACGGCGCTGCCGGGGAGATCGCCCCTGCTGGACACGCGCGGCCTACACCCACTCCAGCGCTCGCTTTCGGAACAACCAGATGTATCCAATGATCAGGACGCCCAGGAACACGAACATGCACGCCAGCCCATAGAACGGAGCCAACTGATAGCCTTCCTCGCTGGTCGAATAAAGCACCGCCCAGGGAAACAGGAAAACCGTCTCCACGTCGAAGATCACAAACAGGATGGCGATGATGTAGAAGCGCACCGAATATCGCCCGCGCGCGTCGCTTTCCGGAGGCACGCCGCACTCGTAGGGCTTCAGCTTGGCGCCCACCGCCCGCGAGTCCGGGCGAATCAGCTTGAAAATGATCAGCGTGACCGCCGGAAACGCGGCCGCCAGCACCGCGAAAATGATGATCGGAAAGTATGCGCTCGGCATCGCTAATTAGGCCCGGCGTATCCTAGCACAGGGCGTTCCGCCCGCCAATGCCGCGCCGAACGCTGCGAAACGCCCGATCAGCCGGAGATCAGTTCCTTAGCGCGCTCGGTGGCTTTGACGATGGCTTTGATCAACGTCGAGCGTATCTTCCCGTCTTCCATCTCCATGATGCCGTCAATGGTGCAGCCCGCCGGAGTGGTCACGCCGTCCTTGAGCAACGCCGGGTGGTCGCCCGTCTCCAGCACCGTGCGCGCCGCGCCCAGCATGGTCTGCGCCGCCAGCAGCGTGGCCACGTCGCGCGGCAGCCCGACCTTCACGCCGCCCTCCGCCAGCGATTCGAGAATGATGTAAACGAACGCTGGGCCGCTGGCCGATAGTCCGGTCACCGCGTCCATGTGCTTTTCGTCCACGACGACGGCCCGCCCCACGGCCTCGAACATGGCACGTGCAAGCTCCAAATGCTCCGCACTGGCCCGGCTACCGCTGCACAGGCCGGTCATCCCGCTGCCCACCGCCACCGGCGTATTGGGCATGGCTCGCACCACCGCCACTTTGTCTGGCAGGTGCTGCTCGATGATCTTGGTCGGCACCGAAGCTGCCACCGAAACCACCAGCGCATCCGGCTTCAGCTCGGCGCGAATTTCATCGAGTACCTCCGTCACCGTGGGCGGCTTCACCGCCAGCAGGATGACGTCGGCCCCACGCACCGCGGCGCGGTTATCGGTTGTGACGCGGACGCCCAGTTGCTTCGAGAGCGCTTCGGCCCGCTCGCTGTGCCGCACGGTCGCGGTCACGTGCGACGGCGACACCAGTTTCTGATCCAGAAAGGCGCGCAGCAGCGTGCCGCCCATCTTCCCAGTCCCCAGCACGGCCAAACGTTTGTGAGAAAGGGGGTTGCTCATAGGCCAAGCATTTTCAGGCAGATTCCACCGCCGGTCAATGAAACAAGTAGGAAGGAACCTCGGATGGCGGCCGCAGCCAAGGACGCGGCTCCGTAACGGATGAGCCCTGAGATAGAGTGGCACGAACGAGCGTAGGAATGACAGCTCGTTCAGCCTTTCAGCTTTCGACTGCCAGCATCGTCTCTGTTTTCAAGCTCTTGCGCACTCTTTAGCAATCACTCAAAACTCGCCCTCTGTATTTTCATACACTTACGCACTCTTCGTGCGCTCTCGAAAATATCAACTCCAGTGTCTTCAATAGCTTCTGCACTCTTTGCGAAAAACACCGGGGTGGGGGGGCTACCTGCAAGAAAAGAAAGGCGCAAGCGACACTACTCAGTCGTGGCGGGCGCCGCGCAGCACGTCGGAGGCGTGCGGGAGCAGATCGGCTACGGCGTCGAGGGACTCGACGGCGCCTTTGGGGCTTCCCGGAAGATTCACGATGAGCGCACGGGCGCGCACGCCGACGACCGCGCGCGACATGACGGCTCGCGGCGTAAACTGGCGGCCTTTCTCGCGCATCAGTTCGGCGAAGCCGGGCAGCAGCTTCGCGCAAACCGCGGCTGTCGCTTCTGGCGTGGTGTCGCGCGGGCCGATCCCTGTGCCGCCTGTGGTCAGAATCAGATCGGCGGAGCCGGAATCGGCCAGGGCGCTCAGCAGCTTCTCGATTGCAGCGCGGTCGTCCGGCAGAATTTTCGACGAAACCACTTCCCAGCCCAGCGCCCGGCAGCGCTCGGAAACGGCCGGGCCGGAGCGGTCGGGCTTGGTGCCCTGGGCCGCCGAATCGCTCACGGTCACAAGCGCTACACGCATGGCGAAACTAGCCGAAGCTGGGTGCACAAAACCTCAGGTCGCCCACAAAGCGGGACGACCTGAGCTACAACAAATGCGACGCCCGGTTGGAGCATCGGGCTGGTATTCCGGCGAGAGTTGTGTCGCAGAATTGTCGTTTTCCGACGCAGGCGCATGGTGTGGAATCAGCTCTCGACGCGGTTGGCGTTGGCTTCGTCCAGCAGGCGCATGGCTTCCATCAGAAGGCCAGTCGTCGAGCGAGTGGTCGTAGTGCGATCCGAGACTCCGGCGAAATCAATCTCGAATTCGCCCTCGACCCAATTCACGGCCTGATACACCGCCTCGTCGCCTTCGATGGAACCCAGCCGCGCGTCCTTGCACTGCCCCGCGGCGAAAAAAATTTGACAGCTCTCCGCCCCGCGGCGCAGCGACAGCCGGCATGATTTCTGCCCCATCTCCAAAGACTGCATCAACTCGGCCACGCCCATCTCTTCCAGTCTTCCCTGAATCACTCCTGGACGCGAAGCCTGTTGCTGCAGATACTCCAGATGCAGCCGCTCCACTACCCTTTTCGCCAGCCGCACCAGGTCGCCCACAAAAAACGGCTTCGCTAGAAAGTCCTCCGAGCCGACCGCGGGCCGCAGCCGGTCTTCGATGTCGCCCCGGCTGGCCAGAAAGATAAACGGGATGTGACGGGTGGCCTCCCGTCCGCGCAGCTTTTCGTAGAGCTGCCGGCCGTCCAGCCCGGGCATGCGGTAATCACTGATGATCAAACCCGGCGGATCCTCGACCGCCTTGAGCAAGGCGTCGCCGCCATCGCTGGCGGCAATCACCTCGCAAATCGGCTCCAGGCCACGCACCATGAGGTCGCGGACGAGTGGATTGTCGTCCACCACCAAGACGCGCACTTTGGCTGCCAGGCTCATCTGTTTTTCCGGGCCGGTCTTACCGACCGAGCTTTCCGGGCCGGTCTAGCCGACCGGGTTGTCCGGGCCGGTCTGGCCGCCCGAGCCGGCCGCGCCGCCCGCCGGTACACGCCGCTTTTCCCGCCGATTTTCTCGAGCAGATAAATGTCCGTAATCTCCATCGCCGGATCGAGGGCCTTGCACATGTCGTAGACGGTGAGGGCGGCTGCTGAGACGGCGACCAGGGCTTCCATCTCCACGCCGGTCTGCGCCTTCGCCGTCACGCGCGAGGCGATTTCCACGCCATTTTGGCACAGCCGCGCGGTCACATCAATGTGCGTCAGCGCCAGGGGATGACAAAGAGGTATCCACTCGCTGGTTCGTTTGGCCGCGGCGATTCCGGCGATGCGCGCAATCTCCAGCGGATCGCCCTTGGGCGTCTGCCTTCGCCTCACCGCCGCCAGTGCGGCGCGGCTGATGCGCACAAACCCGCGAGCCAGCGCCGTGCGCGACGTCACCTCCTTGCCGCTCACGTCCACCATGGCCACGTCCGACCCTGCCCCGTAATGGCTCAGCTTCTTCGCCACTGACTGCCGTCGTTTCATCGCGGAAGCACTCCAGCCCACTCCCCCGCTTCCCAATCCGGACGCTCGGCCGGAACAACCAGCAGCGCATTGGCCCGCGCCAGTGTCACCGTGTCGCCGGAGCCCTGCCAGCGCAAGGCCGAAACCTCCGGTTCACCCCGCGCCACCTCGAGGCGCGCAGGTAGGAAGTGGGTCATCCCTGCCTTTTCGTGTACCGCGTGCGCCAGGCGCGCTCCCACAATGTTTAGCGGACGCGCCGCGGCTCCCGACAGCAGGTCCAGCGCCGGCACTACGAACAGTTCAAATGTCACCATCGTCGAGACGGGATTACCCGGCAGGCCAAACACCGGCTTGCCGCGGCACCGGCCGAATACCGCCGGACGCCCGGGACGAATAGCCACGGCATCGAAGAAAAATTCTGCGCCCAGTTCCCGCAAGACCGTCTCGACCAGATCGTACTTCCCCGCCGAGACCCCGCCAGACAATATCAGCACGTCAGCTTCCAGCCCCTTCAGAATCGCGCGGCGCAACTCCCCCACTTCGTCCGCGACGTTGCCCAATTGATACGGCCGCGCGCCCGCCTGCGCCACCAATGCTTCCAGCGCCACGCCGTTGCCGTTCCGTACCTGAAACGGACCCGGCTTGGCCGCCACGTCCACGACCTCGTCCCCGGTGGACAGAATGGCCGCGCGCGGCGCAGTGAATACCTCGACTCGCGCGCAGCCCACCTGAGCCGCCAGGGCCATCTCGGCGTAACCGAGGCGCGTCCCCGCAGCCAGCAGCTCTTCTCCGGCGCGCGCCTCGCTGCCTCGTGCAACGATATTCTGCCCAGGTGTCGCCGGGCGCTCAAAGGTCACCCGGTCACCCTGCATCTTGGTCTGCTCGATCATCACCACGGCATCGGCGCCAGCGGGCGCCGGCGCGCCGGTCATTATCTGCACGCATTCACCGGCGGCCACGGCGCGGTCGAAGCTGCTGCCTGCCTTGATCTCGCCCACCAGCCGCAGCGTCGCACCCGCTGACGCAGCGTCGGCGGCGCGCAACGCGAATCCATCCCGCGTGGAACGATCGAACGGCGGGTAGTCGCGGTCCGCCGCAACGCGCCCGGCCAGCACGCGCCCAGCCGCGCGCGCCAGCTCGATCGTTTCCCGCGCCGCTTGCGGCCGCATCGCCGTAATCACCTCGATCACTTTTTGACGGGCGTCAGCGAAGGAAAGCATGGAAGCCAAACCTAAAGCCAGGAGGCGAATTTTGTTCCGGGCACAACGATGCCCGCGTCGCGTTCCGGGCCGGTGGAGATCATTCCGATTTCGACGCCGAGCTGCTCGGAGATGAACCGCAGATAATCCATGGCCGCCTTGGGCAGGCGCGCGGCATCGCGCACGCCCTCGGTGGAGGCCAGCCAGCCGGGCAGCGCGCGATATTCCGGAGAAACCTTGGCCAGGTCCTCCGCCGCCGCTGGCATTTCACGCAACGCGGATCCTTTGTAGCGGTAGCCGACACACACCTGAATCTCGCGCTGCTGATCGAGCACGTCCAGCTTGGTGACCACCAGCGAGCTGATGCCGTTCACCATCACCGAATAACGCAGCAGCGCCAGGTCCAGCCAGCCGCACCTTCGCGGACGCCCGGTGACCGCTCCAAACTCATTCCCGCGATTGCGCATCTCTTCTGCTTCCAGCTCCGGCATTTCCGTGGGGAATGGTCCGCTGCCGACGCGCGTGGTGTAAGCCTTGGTAATGCCCATCACGCCCGTGACGCGCGTGGGCGCCACGCCCAGTCCGGTGCAGGCCCCGCCGGCGGTGGCGCTCGATGAGGTGACGAAGGGATAGGTCCCGTGATCAATGTCCAGCATGGTGCCCTGCGCACCCTCGAACATCACCGACCGCCCCTGATCCAGCGCCTCATTGAGCAGCAAGGACGTGTCCGTCACAAACGGTCTCATCCGCTCCGCATGCGCCAGATACTCCTCCGCCGCGGAACCGGCTTCGAGCTCTGCGCCGTACGCTGCGCGGAACAACTTGTCCTTTTCGCAGGCCAGCCGCCCCAGCTTTTCCCGGAACCGCTCGGCGTCCATCAGGTCACAGACGCGCAGCCCGTGTCGCGCCATCTTGTCTTCGTACGCCGGACCGATCCCGCGCGAAGTGGTGCCGATGCGGGCCGAGCCGCGCGCCGCTTCGGCGGCCTTTTCCATCTGCCGGTGAAACGGAAGGATAAGCTGCGCCCGGTTGCTGATGTGGAGGCGGCCGTTGACGTCAATGCCGGCCTGCTCCAGGCTGTCGAGCTCGGCGATCAGCGCCGCGGGGTCCACGACTACTCCCGAACCGATCAACGCCTGCA